>OFQY01000187.1_pt1 | contig 28500 bp, 29 predicted proteins | sample 1542991 | NCBI WGS metagenome assembly OFQY01 (sample SAMN07774224, study PRJEB24372) | wastewater metagenome | isolation source: Exp Tend VB 10WW | collected 2016-02 | reverse complement strand
CGCCCCTCTTTTCTATTATTGTTGCTTTAAGCACTTATTTCCAGTATTATTATAATGTTAAACCATATGGACGTAAGCCAACAGAACCAACCATCTAAAAACGGCAAAGAAACAGTGCAGGGTGTCGTCGTCGAGGCGCTACCAAACACTTTATTTAAAGTGCAGCTTGAAGGTGAAGAAAAGAAGGTTATTCTTACATTCCTTGGCGGAAAGATGGTCCATAACCGCATTAGGGTAGTAATTGGCGACCGCGTAACGGTCGAAATTGACCCTTACGGCGGCAAAGGGCGTATAGTTCGACGCGGGTAGAAAAGACCTAGGGATAAGGCGCTTTACAAACAAAGGGCCCTATAGTAAGATGTCCCTCACGGCTTTACGCGCGCATTTTTTATTCAAAAACACATCAAATTACAAGAAAATGAAAGTTAAGTCAGCAGTAAAAAAGAGGTGCGTAAAATGCAAAGTCATTCGACGAAGCGGTGTGATATTTATTACATGTAAAGCTAACGCAAGGCATAAGCAGCGCCAAGGCTAATAATTTCAATTCATCATTCCATGCGATTACTAGGTATCACAATTCCAGACAAGAAACGATTAGACATGGCCCTTACGGCTCTCTATGGTGTTGGCCGTTCACGAGCACACTCTATTCTTACTGAAGCTAATGTCGATTTCAATAAAACAACTGCCGACATCTCAACAGACGAAGAAAACAAAATTAAGCAAATAGTAGAAAGCATGAAGCTCGAAGCCGAGCTTAAGCGAGAAGTCGGCGGCAATATCAAGCGCCTTAAAGACATTAAATGCTACCGAGGCGTTCGCCACACCAAAAAGCTTCCTTCACGAGGCCAGCGAACAAAAACAAATGCCCGAACACTCAAGGGTGTTAAAAAGACCATGGGATCCGGCCGTAAAAAAGAATCAAAAACATAATTCAACAATATACTTAATACCATGGGAAAGAAACGAATCGCTACAACAGAATCAACAGAGAAAGGTGCAGCTAAAGCTCCAGCTTCTTCAAAACGCCGCCTCGACGCTGGCATGTTGTACGTTCAGTCTACATATAACAACACCAAGCTTCTCCTCACCGACACTAAAGGCAATGCAGTCGCATGGTCATCAAGCGGTTCTCTCGGTTTCAAGGGTGCCAAAAAAGGCACTCCTTTTGCTGCCGCGAAAGTGGGCGAGCTTCTTGCAGACAAAGCCATCGGTATGGGTATGAAAGAAGTGTCAGTGGTAGTGCGAGGCGTAGGTTCCGGCCGAGAATCTGCAATTCGTTCTTTCCTTACTAAAGGCATCAACGTGAACGCTATTAAAGACGCTACACCTGTCCCTCATAACGGCCCTAAACCGCCTAAGCCTCGACGAGTATAATCATTTAAATAATAAAGATATGAAACTAGGACCAAAATACAAAATAGCAAGACGGCTCGGTGCGCCCATCTTCGAAAAAACTCAAACTGCTAAGTTTAAGCTTACGGCTGATGGCGATGGCAAGAAAATGGGTGGTAAACGCCCTGCAAAGAAAAGCGGTTTCGGTCTTGGTCTTATAGAAAAGCAGAAGGCTCGCTTTACATACGGTATTTCTGAAAAGCAGTTCTCTAACTATGTTAAAGATGTTATCGAATCGGGCAGCCATACTCCTACTCAGAACCTTTTCCAGAAACTAGAAACTCGTCTCGACAATGTCGTTTCTCGCCTCGGCCTCGTTCCTACACGCCGAATGGCTCGCCAGGTCGTCTCACACGGCCATATTCTCGTTAATAATCGCCGAGTGACTATTCCTTCATATGTTGTACGGCCTGGCGATATCGTCTCTGTACGAGGAGGAAGCAAGTCAAACGGCGTCTTCCGAGAAGACGAGGCAAAGCCAAAGTCGTCAGATACGCCTAGCTGGCTTGCGTGGGACGACAAGAAAACAAAAGCTTCTGTTCTCCAGATGCCAAGCATCGAAGGTCAGGAACTTTTGTTCGATCTTGGTACCGTGCTCGAATTTTATAAAAGATAAACTAAACAATATACTCACATGTCTGAAATCAACATTGTTCTGCCATCAAAGCCTCGCGTAGTCGAAGAAAACGACACGTTTGGCAATTACGAAATAGATAACCTGTACCCTGGATACGGTCACACTTTGGGTAACTCGCTCCGCCGAATTATTCTGTCATCACTTCCAGGCGCTGCAGTTACAAGTGTTAAGATTGAAGGCGTCAGCCACGAATTTTCTACGCTCGAAGGCGTGCGAGAAGATGCCATCAATATTATTTTGAATCTTAAGAAGGTTAGATTTCAAGTATCTTCAGACGAGCCTCAGCTCATCACTCTTAAAATTAAGGGAGCAAAAGAAGTTACAGCTGCAGACTTCAAGCTTCCGGGCCAGGTTACAGTTGCAAACCCAGAACATCACATTTTAAGCATCACAGGTAAAGACACTACAGTTGAAATGGAAATTAAGGTTGAACGTGGCATTGGCTTCGTTCCTCGAGAAATTATTCAGAAAGATAAAGTTGAAATCGGCAGCATCGCATTAGATGCAGCTTTCTCGCCAATTGTTCTTGCAAATTACGATGTTGAACAGATGCGAGTAGGCGACAGAACAGACTTCAACAAACTTAAAATATACATAAAAACAGACGGCACAATCGCTCCTCGAGAAGCTATAGAAAAGTCTATAGAAATTATGATTACGCAGCTTAAGGCTATTATTGGCTTCAAAGAACCAGATGTAGAAATTGCTGCTACTGCTTCATCTCACATGCCTACTGCAGAGCAGTCTGCTGAAAACAAAGAGGCTCTCGATGATGTTTTGAAAACTCGCATCGAATCTCTCGAACTTTCACAGCGAACAAGTAATGCTCTTGTTAACGCAAACGTGCGAACAGTCGGTGGTCTTATTCGTAAGAAAGAGAAAGACATTCTTGAAGTTGAGGGTCTCGGCGCTAAAGGCGTAGATGAGATTAAAGAAGTTCTTGAAAGGCTTGGCTTATCGCTTAAAGCATAGTAAGGTATTAGGCCAAGGCATACACTATAATGAGACATCACAACGCAAACAGAAAATTCGGACGAAAAACAGACCAGCGCGCCGCGCTCCTGAAGTCTCTTGCTCGTGAACTCTTCTTGCACGGTAAAATTACTACAACTGAAGCTAAGGCTAAAGAAGTGCGCCCATTTGCCGAAGAACTCATTACAATTGCTCGAGTAGGCGACCTTGCCTCAAAGCGGCTTGTAGCATCAAGGCTCTCAAACAACGCTATTGTAAAGAAGCTTACCGACAAAATCGCTCCGCAGTATAAAGACCGTAAAGGTGGCTATACCCGCGTAGTAAAGCTTCCTCGCCGCCTTTCAGATAGCTCTAAAATGGCTGTAATCGAACTCGTATAATCTTCCTCATCACATCACTATCATGACAAAGCACGTATTAGACGCAAAAGATAAAAAGATAGGCCGAGTGGCATCAGAAGCTGCTAAAATTCTTATGGGCAAAAACTCAACGGCTTTTGCGCGAAACATTGTTCCTGAAGTGAAAGTAGAAATCATCAATGCATCTAAGGCAGATATTTCTGAAAAGAAGAAAATCACTCGGTACCACATTACATACTCAGGCTTTCCTGGCGGTCAGAAGCGAGAAATGCTCGGCAAGCTTATTGAACGAAAGGGAACAACCGAAGTTTTCAAGCGAGCAGTAAAGGGTATGCTTCCAGACAACAAACTTAAGGCAAAAATGCTCTTAAACCTTACGGTAACCGAATAATATTTATATGACTACAGATAAATCAACTAGATACATAGAAGCAGTAGGACGAAGAAAAACATCTATCGCCCGAGTGCGAATTACACCTTCAGCAAAAACATCCATTGTCGTAAACGACAGAGAGTTCCCTGAATACTTTAAAACAATTGGTCTTCAGGTTACAGCAATGGCTCCGCTCGAAAAAGCAGCTATTCCTGAAAAGTTTACAATTACAGTAAAGCTTATTGGTGGCGGAATTAGCTCACAGGCCGGCGCTTTCAGCCATGGCCTCGCTCGCGCTCTTGAAAAGTTCAACGCAACTTTGCGCTCAACACTTAAGAAAGAAGGTTTACTTACACGAGATCAGCGATCAAAAGAACGAAGGAAGTTCGGTTTGAAGAAGGCGAGAAAGGCTCCTCAGTGGTCAAAGCGCTAACCCTTCGGTCCAAAGAAGGCTACCTAGATTAAAGAATGAATACGGAAAGACACCCGACACCATCGGGTGTCTTTTCTATTTTGTGGTCAGTAAATCGACCACAGATCACTTGGCTTAGCCAGAGATGATTGCGGTCGGCTTACTGCCGGTCGTGGCAGTACGGTCCAATTATCAGCTAATAAACGTGATCTATGAATACATATACACCCATAAGGCGGCTCTACGCCTGGGTCGGATTCATTACCTTGGTCTTTCTGGCGACTAAGGCGGTTATCTGGCTCTTTGTAGCGCATCAAGTCCTTGCACTGTACGGGTATTGAGTTAGCTCATCACACCCACTATGCAAGAAGAAAAAAAGCAAAACTTGATACCCAATAGTACGCAGGTCCCAAACTTGATTCTGGATTTGCTGATCCCTCAAATTCCCGAGGGAGAAGCGCGCTGTCTTTTATACATCTGCCGCCGAACATTCGGTTTTCATAAGGAAGAAGACAACATCAGTTTTACACAATTTCAAAACGGCATCAGAACAAGCCAGGGAAGATTGCTCGACTTGGGCACAGGTATGTCTCGACCAGCGGTAAATAATGCACTCCAAAATCTCAAAAAAGCGGAGGTAATTTTCGTGCAAAAAAGATCGATGGGGAACCGATATCGACTCAATCTAGATATAGATGTGGATAAAGTAGTAAACGTAATTAACCAGTTAAGAAAGTTAACCGGAAGTGGTAAACGAAGATTACCAAAAGTAGTTAACGAAGTTAACACACAAAACCTAGTGAAAAAAGAGAAACCTAGTATTAGGGACCCTGTGAATAAGTTATCCACAGAAATGAGAGAACTCACAAAAAAGATGACCATTAATCGCTTCAATCACTAACAACAAATATGAAAATAAATTCAAATACCAAATGCACTTTGAAAGGTCGAAATTATCAGACAGTAATCATTATCGACTAATGAAATATCTTAGCCTGTTTTCCGGTATAGGCGGATTCGAGCTAGGAATTCTTAACGCGCATGTGGAAGCAACTCACAGAAAGGCGAACGGAGCAGGCAAAGCAACTGAGAAGACTCGGGGTGGTAAAAGATACTCGGAGTCTGAAGGTTCTGGTCCCAAGGGACGACGAGCTCGCCAACACGATCACTTCGGCGGCTCACGACAAGAACCGCTTACTTGCGTGGGTTACTCAGAAATCGACAAGTACGCCGTTGAGATTTACCAAAAGCGATTCCCCGAACATAAAAATTATGGAGACATCACAAAAATTAAACCAAGTAAGCTCCCCGACTTCGATCTATTGGTCGGAGGATTTCCGTGCCAGGCTTTCTCGATTGCTGGAAAAAGGAAGGGCTTCAAAGACACCAGAGGTACGCTCTTTTTTGACATCGCACGCATTCTCAGAAGTAAAAAGCCAAGGCTTTTCCTTTTGGAGAACGTCAAAGGATTGCTATCTCATGACAGTGGCAATACTTTTAAGACCATTATCTCCACGCTTGCAAAATTGGGGTACGACATTCAGTGGCAGGTGCTTAACTCTAAGAATTTCGGAGTCCCTCAGAATCGGGAGCGAGTGTTCATTATTGGACATCTTAGAGGAACAGCCCGACCAAAAGTATTTCCTTTCACCGAAAACAACAGCGAGGATATTGTCCTACCAACCATCACGACACGAGTTACCGCCGACTCAAACGGAACTTATGTTGGTAAAAGATCGCCACGTCAAATAATCGGTTCCAGGAGTCAAGGCGACCGAGTGTACGACCCAAGTGGCATTTCGGTCACTCTGGCTTCCCAGGCAGGCGGTCTGGGGGCAAAAACAGGCTTGTATGCGGTGAAGATCAAGGAAGCGACAAAGAAGGGTTATGCCGAAGCAAGACCTGGTCAGGCGATAAATCTGGCTGTCCCGAACTCGAAGACGAGGCGAGGAAGGGTAAGCGATGTGGCACAGACATTGGACACGAGTATGCAGCAACACACACTTACTCCTGATATGAAAATCCGCAGACTCACTCCAAGGGAATGCGAGCGACTCCAAGGCTTTCCGGATGGGTGGACGGATGGCGTGAGCGATTCGCAGAAATATAAAACCTTGGGGAATGCGGTGACAGTCAATGTGGTCGAAGTGATTATCAGAAAAATAATCTCCTCACTTTGATGCCATGCAAAACATTAATAATCCTCGCCACAAACTGGTCCCGCAACAGGTTCAAGAATTGCAAAGGCTTTTCGAAGATGAGGGGTGGAGACTTAACTGGCTCTCAGTATTCTTCAAAGTTCATCGTAGCTCGATAATCTTTCACATTCGGTTCAATGGCTGGGTCAGGCGCATGAAAGTGCTACGACACATGCCAAAAGAGATTGCTGAAATATATCGCTTGAGAAGAAAGCAGAAATACGAGAATAAGTTCAGAGGGTCCTACGATTACATTAAGCGGTCGGCCGAGCAGAACAGAATAAACAGTTGTGTGCATGTCAGGTGGGTCAAGAGATGTAGTCTCTGTGGGGAAATCCTAGGATCAGATGCTACACATAATCATTAATTTAATTTAAATATTTATGAAAAAACAAAAAGTAAAAACAGAAGTGAAGCATACCCCTAATCCGATCAATCTTTCCGCTCGTTTCCTCACCGCTCGTCCTGATTTGGTAAGTGCTTGGATTATTGGCGCGCATAGTCTCATTGCGATATTCAAATCTGAACATCGGGAAGGAATCATTGCATATCTTGAGACTGTCCAAGGAGAGTTCTTTTCAGCGCTTCGTCATCATTGGGAAAAGAAATATCCAGATCAGAAACTTACCTATACTTTCGGCACAATCTGCCGAAATCGAAAAGGCATGGAGCGTCTCGTTATAGGAATTCAGCCAACAGAAAAGAAGAAACCAACATACGAGTACATCGATGACGATGGAAAGGTCGGTGCATGTAACGAATCGAGCATGGTGGGCTGGATGGAAAAATAAATCAACCGATGAATGAGAAATTGCAAAAAAGAGAACCATATCGACCACTTTCGGTCCCCGAAAAGGATCTCTTGTTTGCGATGTATGACAAGCACAACGGCAATATGCTCAGTATGACGAGAGATCGGGAGTGCCTTTTTAAGGGGTACAACCAAATCCGCTACTATGCTGATCTTTACAATTTTGAGCCTCGCTTGGTGGAAATAAGGCGAAAAAGGGCGAAAGAAGTGCTTGATTCTCTCAAAGATTCGAAGATTTTGGCTATTCGTCAGGCTGTACAGCTTATCGAGACACGCCAGATTCCGCTCAAGAACAAGCAGGGAGACCTGATATTGGATGCCGATGGTCAGCCAATGTTCTATTCCATTGGTCCCGACCATAAGGAAATAGAGATGGCTTGGAAAATCATTAAGACTGAGTTGGGTGAGCCTACAACAATCGGTAAGCATGACCATACGTCCAAGGGTGAGCGAATAAGAAGTTTGGTCGAATTAAACGAAAAAGAATCAGAGGATCATGAGTCAATATTTAAACGAGATGATAAACAAACAACCGACAACAACGTTGAAACCAGTGACAGCGGAGGGGTTAAAGACTCTCCGGATGGCACGGAAGGAGGCGCGTACGAAACACGCTAAAGAGCATTTCGGGTACTTCCTTGCATACTATTTGCCTCATTACGTGAGGACTGAATTTGCTCCGTATCACTACGATATGATGGGCGACTTTCATGATTTGGTAGAAATGAAAATAAATGAGCTTGCTTGGTTCATGTATCGGGAGAGTGCAAAGACGAGTTTTGCAAAGGGTGGCATTCTCTATCTTCTCGCATACGGCTTAGCCGAATATCCAAACGTGGATTCTCTCGATGGAGACAACAGTGAACGAATTCTTTACGACGTGACTTGGGAGCTTCAGACAAATAAAAGATTTATTAATGATTTCGGAGAATTGCATGTTGGTAAAAGAAATCAAGACCAAGTAAGTCAAAAGCGAGTCTCTAATTTTGTAACCAATCCACTCTATAAAGAGGACGGGACGATCGAAAGAATAGGTGCTCGAGTTGAAGCTCATACCACAAATGAAGATGCTCGAGGGTTCCAACACAATAGCAAACGTCCAGACTTCTTGTTGCTCGATGACTTTGAGACAAAGAAAAGTGTACGCAGCGAAGTGATGACAAAAGCTGTTCGAGATCATATTGGAGAATTTAAGGGAGGCATTGCGAGTGAGGCTCAGAGAATTCTCTATTTGGGTAACTACTTCAGTGAGTACGGAAATATTCAAAGTATTATTGATCGAGCTGATCATAATCCAAAACTCCGAGTAAGAATCGTGCCGATCTGTGAGGGAAGCTTGGGAGATTTACATGACCCCACATGGCCTCAGAGATGGGTTCTGACCGATAAGGAAGCTGAACTTACAGGTAAGGCAAGCATCGAATCGAAACAGCGGAGCATGTGGACACCAGAGGAGGGTGATAGTGACTTTCAAGCTGAAATGCTTTGTCAGCCAATCGATGAGACCAAAACGATATTCAAACGTGAGTGGTTTATGCCTGTCACATGGGATGCACTCATGCAAAAGAAACTTGCAGCATACGTGACTATCGATACACCGAGCCGGAAAGAAGATGGTGGAGTTAGCAAAGACGGAGACTTTGTAGGTATCTGTGTGAATTGGGTCGACAGAGAGGGTAAATGGCATTTGAAAGCATGGAGAGAAAAGCTTGGTCCCACTGCCATCATCGAGAAGATGTTCGGAGTCTATAACTTTCTCATTCAAGCAGGTACACCACCCATTAAGTTCGGATGGGAAGATACTGCATTCACTCGAGGCTTAGAGCCGATGCTGAGGCATGAACAGAGAATGCGTCAGACATTCTTGCCTCTTATGTGGCTCAAACATGAAGGTAGATCGAAGCAAGATCGAATACGCACTGGATTGCTGTATCGATACGAAACTCGAAGTATCTATCACCTTGAGAGTGAATGTAGAGACCTAGAAAATGAGCTGGTTCGCTTTCCTGATGCGGAACATGACGATACTAGTGATGCAACTGCCTATCAAAGCGACATTGCACGTCCTGCCGGAGTAGAAAAGCCTCGAGAAGCTAGACCCGAGAGAGTGATGGAGACTGCATACGGCAAGGTAAAGCCTGCATACGAGGATGAATTGGTCGATGAAGGTCCTCAATACCCTGACATAGGCATCTAAAGAAAAAGTAATGCACGCAATTTTGCAATTTTCGAGCATCATACTGAACTCAATATGGCATTAGCCCACTATAAAACACGAGATGCGCTTTCCACTCAAGCTCTCAAAGAGATTGATTACTCGTATCGATACAAGAAAGCTCGAATGAGTTCTTGGAATAAGAACGAGGACATGATGAATCCTGATCGCACAAGTCCTGCGGTTGTTTCTCCATATGGAGGCAACACTTTTCAGCAAGCAGGTGATACTCGAGCACAGGTTCCGCTTTACAAGATGCACGGATTTGTTCATACGATTCTCTCAAAGATTGATAGCCCTCTCACATTTAAATACGTCAAAGGTGAATCAGCTGATCTGAAGAAAGCGAAGCTCATGAATGCGATCAAAGATAAAGATTCAAAGATTGGTAGATGGAACTTTAAAGATTTGATGGGTAAGCGTGATGCCGCTATTTATGGACGAACGATTTATTTATATCTCACTAAAAACGACAAGGGGGTTTATAGAAGTCTCCTTAATTTGATTGACCCGAAAGATTTTCTTATTGATCCTGATGTTGGTGGTCTATGCACTGAAGAAGAAGATGGAAGTGGAGTTGAAAAAGCCGCATATCTTGGATGGTGGAATACCAAGCTCACTCGAGCTCAACTTACCCAGGGAATCAAAGATGGGATTTACTATAAGAAAGTCGTAGAAGACTTGCTCGATGGAGGAGGAAACAATACAGCAAAGACTCAACAGGATATCGATAAGGATAATCGAAAGATCAATGGAGCTCCTCGAGAGCGTTTTAAGAACGAGAATCAATTTATTTTCTATACATGGATAACGACTGACGAGAATGATGATCGCTACTACTTAGTCCTCACTCCATCCGGTGACTGTATACGATGCGAAAAATGGGTGGATATTCGGAAAAGTGAAAAGTATCCAATCTGGACATGGGCTGCATTTCCAGACCCTAGAGAATTCTGGACACCATCCTACTGTGATTATGCACGTGGCATCTTCATGGCACAGGAAAAGAGCATCAATCAGTCTCTTGATAACTCAGAGCAGATCAATCGCCCTCAGACTGCCGTAAACGTAGACTATGTACGAAACTTAGCACAGGTTCGCTACAGAAAAGATGGATATATTGAAATCGAAGGAAATATCGATGTGAACAAAGTCCTTCAGACAAGACAGACTCCACCGATTCAAGGCCCATTCATGGTTTATGACAAACTTGAAACGATTGTAGAGGGTGAGAGCGGTGTGACAGCAGGAGTCAAAGGAGTAGGTAACGAAGATACTCTTGGAATCTATGAAGGCAATATCGCACAAGCAGGTGATCGCTTTGGACTTTTGAATAAGAGCTATGCGGAAGGCTACTATCGATTCGCAGTTCTGCACAAAGAAGGCGTTATGCAGGATTTGAAAAAGAAAACTGCTGTCCAGATTCTCGGTCCTATGGGTCTCGAAATCGAAATGGTTACATCTCGAGACTTGAAGCCCTATAAAAATGACTACGACATTCTTGTCGAATCAAGCAGTGCCGAAGCTCAGAACAATGCCGCAGAAAGCAAGAATAAAATAACCTTTCTCAGTGAATATAAGGGAGATCAAACAATTAACCAGAAAGTTTTATTTGAAACTCAGGCAGCAATTGCTGGTGTAGATGACGATACAGTTAAACGACTTCTCGATACGAGTGACTATGATGCAATCGAAGTGGTAGCTCAAGCTGATGAAGCATTTCAACTTATTATTGGCGGACACAAAGCACCTCTCTACAAAGATGCAAACACAGCGTTCCTACAAAGACTTCATGATCTTTCCGATAAATATGATCACGAGCTTACTTCCGAACAACACAGTGCAGTATTTGCCTACATGGAACAGATAACACCAATCGTAGAGCAAAATGCAGCACGTTCGGTTGTGGCTCAGGCAGCAAAACAAGGCATGATCAGCGGTCCTGGTGGTGCGGTCGATATTGCACCCTCTGGCGATAAGGTTGATCCTGCCATGCGAGGTGATCCTGTGGCAGAAGCAGCAAAAACTGCAACATTAACAAAATAATTACAATAAATTTATGTCTGAATCAAACAATGTTAAATTCGTAGAAGCTAATGGTAAGTGGTTGTGGAAGCGTTATGACGTTAGTGGCTCTGTTATTTTTAGAAGTCCCGAATTTGATACCGAGCGACAAGCTCGTGAGGATTATGGAGTTAATGGAGGCGAAGCACAGACAGCTCCATCAGCTCCTACTGCTGAAGCTTCAGAATCACAGCCAACCGATGCAGGTAACGTCGCTCCGGAAGGAGAAGTAAGCGCTGGCACTGCTTCAGGTGAAGCATCACAGCCAGTTGCTGATCAAACTGTCTAATCCAATGCTTAAGTTCACCTACAAAATTAAAAAGAGAGCAAAGGATAAAGGAGATTTTCGTATTACCAAGCATGGACAAATGGCTGAATTCTCTTTGCGTGAACTTAATCGAAATATCGAGCAGGTTCGTAAGCAGGCAAGAGAAATGGAAGCCAATGCAAAACTTCAAAGTGCTCTTGCAGAGAATATTCGCAGAGCCAATCCTGATTTGGTCGCATACATGAAGAAACTATCACCTAAAAAACGTCATGCTCTCATTATGCTCTCCATTCAGGAAAATAAAGCGAAGCAATTCAAGGATCAAGAAAAGGATGCAAAGAGAATTCTTCGAATGATTACCAGCGAGGACAAGGAAGTCCGTAACCAACTAAAGCTATGAGCGAAACATCAGAAGAAAAAGAACCAGAGCTTACTGGTCCGCATAATGCCGATCAGGAAGTAGACCCAGAGAAACAAGCAGCTGAAGAAGCTGAAGTTGAGGAACTTAATGACGCAATCGATGTCACAAGCGATCTCGTCTCATGGTCCAAGACTCCTGCCGGTAAAGACACCATCGAACGGCTTCAGACTGAATCTCGTAAGGCAATGAATGAACTCTTTGCTGTACTCCATGACAGTCCGGAGCTAGGAAAATTGATATCAGTCGTAGCTCGATTCGAAGCATCGGTACAGATGCTCAGACGATTCATTGGAGCAGATGAAGACTTGGATACGTTGCTCGATGAGCTCGCAAGAAAGCGTCCTAGTGCAGCAGCCAAAGTAGCAAAGTAAGAAAAGAAAATCATCGGGAAACCGGTGATTTTTCTTTGTAAAAGTAATGCACGCAATTTTGCATTTTTCATACATCAAACTATCAGCATAGAGGGGCCAACCTCTTTTATTAAAAAGGTTAATGCGCTAATGCTCTGCGTTCCACAATCGAGCATCGATGGGGCGAAACCATCGAAAATATAAAACGTATGCCAAAACCACATCAGGAAGCAGCACCCTCTGACGATAAGTCAGGAAAAGTTGCAGGGGAATCTCAGCCAGCCGATAAGGGTGGCAAGAAAGATTCAGACAACCCTTCAAATGGTCAATCGATTGCACAAGTTGCAGGGGCAGATAACGCTGACGATTCTAAGGGTGGCAAACCCAAAGAAGGCGATGAGAAAGAAAGTCTCATAGTCGATCTGAAAAAAGAGAATCGTGAGATGAAAAAGATGATCCGTGACGAGGTCATTCCTACCATTCGGGATTTGCAGCAGCAGATCAAGAAAGGAGGCACAACCGCCGACGACGCATTAGACGAACTCGACGCACTCGCCAAAGAGTGGGAATTGCAGCCAAAGTTCGTACAGAAGCTTGCAAGCATCCTTCTCAACAAGTCCAAGAAGCAATTCGAAGACGAGTACCTTTCAGACATCAAAGACATCAAGAAGAAGACCGAGGATCAGTCCAAGGAAATCTCAAATGCACAGATCACCGGTGCAATCTCGAAAGAGTTTGACCGAGTGATTGCTGACAACCCCGACCTTGCCAAAGTCGCCAAAAAGGAAGCCGTGAAGAAGTACATCATGTCGAGTGAGGACAATCTCTCTCGCACGATGGAAGAAATTCTCGAGGAACTCTATGGTGACGCTGTAAAGCCAGAACCAGGCATGGAAGGCTACAGCTCTCAGGGCAGCAATCATCAGAAGGAGCCAGACTACAAGGCTCCGAGCGAAGAAGATCATAAGCGTATCGCTCAGTCTCGTGAAAAAGGAGGTCAGGAATTCGAAAAATATCAGGAAGGTCTGATTGATCGCCTGACTCATCGTTCGCGCCATCGAAAGTAATTGATTCTGGAAGGGTAAATTTATTCACTTAACTTTATCCAACCATGTTAGCAGTATTCAAAGAACAGTTCGATAACGCTTATCAAGCGGTATTCGACAAAGTGCTCGTGGCAATGGAGATCGCCAACACGCGCCTCGAGAAGAAACTCGATTACGGATCATCCGTAAAGCGTGTGAAGTACTCTCTCGCACCGATTCGTGTGCGTAATATCACGATAGGTGTAAACCGAACCATTGACCAGCTCAATGACTCCGGCGAAACACTCTTGGTCAATAAGAACAAGGGTGCAGACTTCCGAGTCTCGAAGAAAGAAATGATTCAGGCAGGCCCACTGAATCCGGCAGAGACTATTGGTGCCGAGGTAGCCAAGAAGCTCTCTCGTTACATCGATGCCGACGTGTTCGCTCAGGTAAAGAATGCCCTTCAGACATTCGATACCGGAGACTTGACCACGATGAGTTCGAACGGAACGGCCATTGCTCTTTCCACCACGAATATCCCTCAGCTTCTAGCTCAGGGTCGCGCGAAGCTCAGAAAGGCGAATCAAGACCTTACGAGTCTTGCCTTGGTTCTCGATAGTTACGGAGGCTCGATTATCGAGCAGTACGTAATGTCAAAGAACATCGACCTTGCTGCAGCAGCGTTCAAGAATGGTTACGCCGGTCCTGTGGGTGGCGCCGAGTTGTACCTTTCCGAGAACCTTCTCGCAGAAGCGATTATCACAATGTCTGCAAACCCTTCAAACGGACAGACATTCTCGATCAATGGCTTCATTTACACCTTCGTAACTTCAATCGGCGCTACGCCAGGTAACGTATTGATTGAAGCTGGTGTCGATGCGACCCGAGACAACCTGATTGATGCGATTCATCAGGCGACCGGTACTGCCGGATCGAAGTATATCGTATGGACTGATATTGATCCTGGATACGATCAGTCCAACTGGGTCGACTTGCAGCTTGCTGCGGTCGATAACGATGGTGCGGACACTATCACTATTACCGGAACTGGTTCAGGTCGACTCGTATTTGGCGGAAACGCTACATACACAGTCACCAAGAACCTCGTACACGCTTACTACGGTAAGAAGGGTGCGATCGACGTGGTCATTCAAGATCTCGCCGAGATGGAAATGGTTGATGACCCATACCAGCGTGCAAAGATCATCCGAGCGGACGCTATCTACGGCATATTCACGTTTGCCGATGGAAAGCCACAGTTCCTCGACGTTCTTCTCCAGTCGTAAATGCTGCACTGACCCGAGCGAAAGTTCGGGCTCAGTGTCAGGCGCAGGAGCTAATCCCTGCCTCTGGCACTGAGAAATATAAAATTATGGCAACACCACTTACAGGACAACAAATCATAGACCGCTTCGAACTCTATACAGACGACACAACCGATCTGTCGAGTGATGAGGAGCTTATTCTTGCAAACGATAAACTTCGTTTGGTGTACATGGAACAGCCGTGGGAATTTCTCCGAAGAAAAAAGAGTGGAGTGGTTGAGAATGATGGAAAGATTACTCTGCCAGCAGATTTTGATGAATTCCTAGAAAACTTTAGTGATGATCCAACTATCGGAGAGCCTGTAATGAAAGTTGTTTACATGGGAAGTCAGAAAGCTCCATACCTTGTAGTCCCAATGGGGCAGAGAAATGCCAATAACTTCAGTAATGTTTGTTGGATCGATCCATCAGATGGAAAAATAAACTTCTCACAAAATCCTGGTACTGGTGCCTCTTACGAATACGACTATAAGACAAGCCCTGATGACATTGCTGTAGGCACATCTCCAAAACTTCCTGCCGAATATCATCCAATGATTGTCTTCTTGATGCTCATAGACGAAGAAATTATTAAGAAGTCAGAAAAGGCTCGAAGCAACATGCAGGACAATGCAGTTCAGTATCAGCGTTACCTGAAGAACCTTAAATTGCGTGATGCCAGATTTAAACTTTCATAATTTATGGCCGATCATGAAATTAAAAAATTCGCATCGGGAGTACACAATCGTGAAGACAATGAAGATACTCCAAAAGATAGTGCAAAGGATTCTTTAAATTGGATTACTATCGATGGACATATAGAACTTGCTCGAGGAAAGGTAACAGTTGGAACCGAAGGTCCTGCCGGAGCATGTCCGGCGATTCATGTAGGGTATAAAGCTAATGGTACCGGCATACTCTGGAGAAAAGTGGCGACAACCATTCAGTATTTAAATGTCACCACTTGGGTGGATGTTGTCACAGGTCTCAATCCAAACGATATTTATGTTTTCACAAACTACAGCTCACTAACCGGAGCATGGACTTTTGCTGGCGGTCCAGGTGGATTATTCAAATTCGCCAACGCTAATCCAACAAGCTACATTCAACTTTATACAACCACTGACTTCTTTTGTGGCTTCCCATTGATCGACAAGGCAAGAATGTACCTGTGGGGAATTGCGAAGGACACAACTGCACTATATCGAAGTTTTATCGATGTTCAGCGTGATGGTACGAGCTTTACTCAGGTATCAAATGAAAACGCTGCAAGCGGAAACGGATCGCAAGTAGCATTTTCAGGAGTGCTCTTATTCAAGTCTGGTCAGCCCAAGCGAAACTGTGGACTCGTCACTATCAAATGTACAGATGGCGGGGGTGAAATATTTACAGATGACAAAAATGGAAACCTGAAGGGAAGTGCAGGTGGAATCGGAACGATCAATTACATCACTGGCGCATGGAGTGTGACCTTTGTGACTGTGCCTGGGGCTTCTGCAAATAATATTCAAGCTACCTATGTCTGGGAAAACAGTACAGCTAAAGGCGTAGCAGATTTTACATACAGCGCATCTCGACTTGCCGGTGAAGGCGATGTGATTCGCCAAGATGAAGGTGGTGATGCAATCCAACAGCTCGTCATTGGTATTGATGGAAACTATTACTCACTCAAAAAGCAGAGTGCGTATCAGCACAAATACACGGATGATGATAAGACTTTCAATAACCAAGTGGTTCGAAGAAATATTGGAGTTCTTACAAGAAAGAGTTCAGTTACAACTGGTCGAGGTGTCGTTTTCATAAACACTGCCAATCCCGATCGTCCTCAGCTCACGGTCCTCGAAAAGAATCCGTTGGGTGATGACATTTTGGCAACAGAACTCATTCCACATTTTGCATGGGAGAAATACGACTACTCGGATGCAGTTATGGAAACGTACGGACAATTTATCGTTCTCTCATGCCGTGCTCAAACAAGCATAGTAAACGATAGAACTCTCGTAATAGACATCGTAAAAAATACTGTCGACATGACCAACTACGGAATGAAGGCGCTCATCAAAGATTCCGGAGTGCTCTACGGCGGAAGTCCTCATACGCAGACTGTCTATAAAATTCTCAACGGATTTGATGATGACGGATATGTGATTCAAAACAGTTGGGATAGCAAATATGAGACCTATGGAGTCCGAAGGCTCAAGAAATATCGAAGACTCCGATATCGAGGTGAAATAGATCCTGCTCAGTACGTGGAAGTGTACGCAGACTTTGACGGAGGTGGGTATGCCTTGATCGGAACGATTCGGGGTGATGGAACATACGTCAATCGCACAAGTCCTTCAAGTGTGGGTACGACGATGGTCGGCGAAGCAGCTGTGGGAGGTGATGGGTCAGCTCAAGTGTATCCATACGAGCTTCAGATCAAGGCGATGAAGATCCCTAAGTTCCGTAGACGAAGCATCCGATTTCTAGCAAAAGGAATCGGCTATGTGAGTGTGATGGAGTCTGTCGATTGGGATATTTTGACCTACGAGGACAAATTACCGAAGGTTTATCGCCAAAAAGAGCACGTCAGTCTCGATGGTAAAAGCGTGAACCAGTAATGCACGCAATTTTGCATTTTTTCACATTCATACTAACAACATGGCATCCAAACTCACCAAAGTAGTCGCAAATTTCGAAACATCTCTTGCCACAAAGCTAGCTAACGGTGCTACTTCAGGTGCTCTCACCAGTATTTTGGATAAGAACGGAGTGAGTTTACCGAGTGCCAAATACTGCATGATCCTTGATCGAGGAACGGGAGACGAAGAACATCTTGTCTTCGATCTTTCAGGTACTGCCATGAGCAATATTTTTAGTGTCTCAAGACAGGGAGTTCAAACTGCCGGTGTACAGAATTTAAATGGTCATAGGGCTGGAGCTAAATGCTATCTGACCGATTTCGTAAATCTCAAAATCATCGTCGACATCATGAATGGTGCCGATACTTTAGACTCAGCGAATCCTGTTAAGTATGACGCTGATCCTGCTTTTAATGATTCAAAACAAGTAATTTCCAAAGGGTACGCTGATGTTCAACTTGCAGCAAAAGCTACTACTAACGGTAATAACGCATTCACAGGCAATAACACTTTTACTGTTTCTCCAAACGTACCGGATGCAACCCAAGCGTCGCAACCCGTAACTCTCTCCCAACTCATGGCTGCAGCTCTGAGTGGTATCCAAGACGGCATCGAATATTTTTCGGTCTCATTTCTACCGAATGGACAAGTCGCATCCATTCACGACAACGTGAACGGAAAGACTTTTGTATTCACCTACGATGCCTTCGGCGAATTGTTGACCATATACAACGGATCAAGGCAGTGGTCAGTGAATATGTTCGAGGAAAAAATTAATCAATTAACACACTAATAAAAAATATATGTTTAGCATCCAAGTAGATAGGCGAGCAAATAAAAGCACATTGGTGAAATCAATCCAGATCGCACCAGTATTTAAAATGACAGAGTGGAATCGTGTTGGCCTTATGCGTTGGCCAGCTATCAAAGCTCAAGGAACTCTCACTCTGGCACTTCAGCCCTCAAACGGCGAAACATTTTCTATCGGCTCAAAAACCTACACATTTCTCTCGACACTTGCGAACACCGATGGCGCGGTCCAGATCGGTGCATCCCTTGCTCAGACTCAAAAAAATGTTGTTGCGGCAATAAATCTCACAGGTGTACCAGGAAGCCAATACGCATCGGCGACAAGTCTCAATGGCGATGTTACTGCTGGTGATCCAGTTGGTAATAATATTGTTCTTTGCGCAAAACTTGGGGGCACGGCAGGGAACTCGATAGCGACAACTGAAACCATGCTCGGTGCAGGGAATCAATTTGATGCAGCAACTCTTGGAACTACCCGAGCTGGTGTAGTTGAGTCAGATTCCAATTCAATGTTGGTCCCTCATTATCATGGCGGTTTCAATACCAACACTGCACAACAGTACAACTCGCAAAATATGTACTACCTCGGATATACCGATTATGACAACGATCGAGTAATCGGTAACAACTACGATATCGAGCGAGATTTTCCTACTGAATTTTATAACCTTACAGCCGGTGCTACGAAAAAGATGTGGTGGCCTAATCATCTTGAGCGAAGAATCAAGACAGTGAAGACTATCGGTCTCTACACTAAACTTCGAACTCTCGAGACGCAGACATTAAGTGCACCATTCAACTCAAATACAAACAACGCAGTATTCAAATCATTTGAGCTTGATGCCAATCGTTTTATTGTTTTCTATCGCCAGCAAGCCGGTACGACTGGAATCTATGCGGTTGTGGGTCAAGCAAATACTGACGGCACGGTCGCTTGGGGTGCGCCGCTTCTTATGTGTACTCGAGATATGTACAACGAAAACTTTGATGCTGTCCTTATAAACACAGACAAGGTTCTCATTGCTATTGATGCACCAGGCTCACCATTCAACATAAACACTGCGGTCGTTACGATCTCAGGAACGGCACTTACTCTCAACAGTATGGTCCAAGTAGCTGCGATTCAATCGAGTTTTAAGCGATTGGTCAAAATTGGAACTGATAAAGCGATCCTCTCCTACGAAAACAGTAACGTGTCTCTCGTTTGTGTATCAGTATCAGGTACAGTGCCGAGCTATGGGTCAATCGCAACCATCGCAAGCTCATCAAAAGGAATTCTTGCACCGAATGGTACTGACAAAGCTCAGATTGCATACATAAACTCAAGTGCCTGGTGGTCAGCCGTGGTAACAGTGGCCGGGACCACAATTACTGTTCAGGCAGGAGTACAGATTGCTTTCAACGGAAGCTATGGATTCAGGCAATCGGAACTCTATACTATTACCACTGATAAATTCTTGTTTTACTCCGATTGGGCTTCTGTTGGATATCCAAGCCGTGATCGATGGAAATTCGGTCTCGTAACTGTTTCCTCAACCACAACGACACTCGCAAAATCCTATTACACACCAATCTCAAATGATGGAAACTTTGCTTTTTCTGGTCAGCTTTATTTCAAGAATGTGGATGCTTCGAGCTTCTACATTTACGCATACAACAACAGCTATGGCTTGCGTGGTGCAAAGATGACTCTTACAGGAACATCAATCAACTTTCCAAAGCTCATGCCACGTGGTCTCGGTAGTCCTGAAAACATGGGAGAGTCACCGATGTATACACGCCAAGAATTCGACAACTTGGGACAAGTAGGCGATCCACTAAATGTAAATGGATTATTCCTCATGGTCGCAAGCGATCAGTATGCCAACGGAAAGATGACGATATTCAGTGACAAGCCGTTCAGTTTCGATCTCTATCTCGGTGATGACTTACTTGGAACGTACACAAAGACACTTCTCGGACTTATTGAGCCAATTGCAATAAACGCCACTGTCAACAAAGAAGAATTTGGAATCAAAATAAAAAGCAATGATGCCGTTGATCGTACAGTATTCCTCGATCACGCATTTATGCTAATCGATTAAAAAATAAATGAATTCCTACACGATACAATACGGCGATACTTTAAGCGGAATCGCATCAAAAACAGGTAAGAGCATCCAGGAATTGATGTCTCTTAATCCTTCCATCACTGATCCCAACAAAATATATGCTGGGCGTACTTTATCGTTAGGAGCTTCAACTGCTCCAACACCTGCACCGACTCCTGCAGCGAAACAAACAATTGCTCAGGTGGCAAAAGTTACGGTCCCAAGCTATGTGGAAGACCCGACCGCAACCCAGATAGGAAATAGCTACAAAAGCACAGCTACATCTCAAGTGAACGAGGAAGCGATCCGAGCAGCCACTAGGTCCCGTATTCAAGGCCAGATTGACGCCATAAACGCCGCTGTGAACGACCAAATAGCAAACTTCAGGAATACTACAGGCAAGAACCGCCAAGGCCAAAGTTACGCCCTCGCAGCAGCCGGTGGCCGAATTGGAAGTGCAACAGGCGAATCCGAGTTCCAGACCACTGAAAACTATAACAATCAAGAGGAACAAACATATCGAGATGATGGGAACGTAAAAATCTCACAGCTCCTTGGTGCAGCTACGAGAGATGCAACCGCAGAAATTGAAGCGAGAAGAACTGCCATTAAGGAAGGCGCAGACAAATATTTCCAGTTCTTGGACAATCAAGGAAAGCAGAAAAGAGATCAGGTCACGGCATTTATCAAAAACATGCTTGCTCTTGGAGTCGATCCAAGTTCACTTAGTGATTCTGATTTCCAGAAATTGCAGGATCAGTACGGCTTCAGCAGAGATCAACTTACTTCGTTATATAACGATGCGAAAACACAAAAAAGCACTAACGACACTGCAGCAGCAAAAGCAAAAGCCGATTTGGAAAAATCACAGAATGATGCAAATCAATTTAGCCTCAATGAAGGCGATGCTCGATATGTTTACGATCCTGCTTCAGGTACTGCGAAGCTCATTGCATCTCGTGCAAAAACATATGCGCCAAAAACTGGAAGTGGTCCTGATACTCCAGGCACAACTCTTGGATACGATGATCCAAACTACACACTCGATGCAATCCAAAAATCAAAGGGTGGAAGATTCCTCACACAAGGTGAGCTCAAACCTATTACAGATATTCAAACAATTGTCGGCCAAGCAGAGACTCTCACTGGTTTCGTAAACAGCATTGATACGGGTCCGATTGTCGGAATCATCAAGAGCAATAACCCATACGACACGAAAGCGCAATCAATGAAGGCTGCTGTGACTGCAATCGTTCCAAAACTTGCTCGAGGTGTATACGGCGAGGTTGGAGTGCTTACAGATCAGGACATCGACAACTATTCTCGTACCATTGCGAACCTCAAAAACACTACTGACGTAAACAAAGCTGTCATGGCGATGACACTTGATATTGCAACTCGATCGCTTGCGAATCAGCTGAACTCATTGTCGGCCGGTGGACGAGATGTCTCAAGATTCGAATCAATTTATAAAGGCATGAACGCTAAAGCCAGTCAGATCAAATCTCAGCTTGGAGTCGGTACAGATGCTTCAGGTGCAACTCAGGGTGCTGAATTTAAAAGCGACAAGGGCAATACCTATAAACTTCCATACTAACCATGTCTTTAACACACGATCAAATTCAAAAGAATATCAATGCCCTGGAAAGTCAGGGTGCAAGCCATGAGGAGATTCAGCAATGGCTTGATTCTCTGAAACCTACAAGTACCGGAGCTGAAAATACCCCTGCACCAGAAAAAAGTCTCGGTGCAAAAGTGTGGGGCGGTGTAAAAGCTGTCGGTAATTTCCTTACCTCAAGCGAACAAAAGTTTGGTAAAAGCATTGCTGACTCCTTGCCAGCGTTTGTTCCAGGAAGCGCAGCCAATACAAACAAAATGAATGAGGAGCTTATGGCACAAAGCCAGCAGATTACCGATAACCTCATTAAGACTATAAAAGAAAAGAGAGCGAGAGGAGAAGATGTGTCTCATCTCATGAATGCTTTGCTGCAACATGCAAAAGATACAGGACAACCGCCAATTGATATCAATGAGGTAAATGCTTCGGTGAATAAAACTGCTAAGCAGGTTTTTGGCGAGGGACTTGGTGTCGCAGCAGACATCGCCTCATTCGGAAGTTACGGAAATGCTGCAAAAGGTGCTCAGACTGGAAAGCTTCTCATTGCCGGTCCTGCTTCAGGAAAAGTGGCAACATGGCTTGGCAAAGCTGGAATCGGAAGCGCGGTCGCTCCGGCAGCAGGTGCTATTCCAAGCGTCGTAGGAGGTAGTACGAAAGCGATGGCAGCTCTTAAAGGTGCATGGCAGGGTGCAAAGCAAGGATTTACATCCGGTGCGATCTTCGGAACGGCACAAGGTTCAACACGAGCGATGCAGGCAAATAAAGAAAATGCTGACATTGTTTCAGATGCAGTGGCCGGAGGAATCGGTGGTGGAGTGGCTGGAGGCGTAGTCGGTGGAATTGTCGGAGGAACATCAGGATATTTGAATCGCAGAAGGGAAATCAATCGAATGCTTCAAACGTCAGCCACTCCCGATGAGACCATGAATGCACTCCATCAAGAAATTGCCAATCATGCAGATGAAGCATCATTTAAGAAATCTATCCAAAGCGGTGATCTCACCATCGATCAGGTGTATCAAAAAGATGGATCGCTTAACCCAGACCTTGCAAAAGGTCGCATTGACGATATCGCAGCAAATCTTGAGAATAAACTTCCAGGAGCCGGTGAGAAATATAAAACTCTGGTTGATCCAAAAAGTACGAGCTTCGACGAGCTCATTTCAAAAGCCGATGACGTTATTGATGAAAGCAGAAAGATTCCAGCAGATGTTATTAAATACACGGTTGATGCAAATGGTAAAAAAGTACTTGATACCAAAGCAAACGAAGCACTTAAATCTGGCATTGCGGATCAGGATATCGCTTTTATTAAAAACTCCTCACCTGAAGATAAGAAAATATTTGATCGAGCAATGAAAGTGGCTGAGCAGGCATCAAAAGATAAGACATACACAAAGCAGCCGGTTGAAGAAGCGGGAAGGGTGATTATTGATCAAGCAAATACTGTAGAACAGGCTCGTCAGAAAGTGGGATCGGAGCTTGGTGTTGTGCGTGCAAAATTGGCTGACGTGCCAGTAGACATCACAAGTACTGCAGATAATTTTTATAAAGATCTCTCAGATGCCGGTATCGGTGTAACTAACGATGGTTTGGATTTCTCTAAATCAAAATATGCAAACGTCCCGAAGATTCAAAAGATCATTGAGAGTGTTCATGAGCGTATTGCAGCTGCAGGAGACACTTCAAATGTTAAATCGGTAGACCTCATTCGCCAACAGCTCGGAACTGAAGTCGATCTTGGAACTCTTGAAGGAAATCTCGATAAAAGCGCAAAACGAATCCTTCAGAAGGTCTATGGTGGCTTGGGAGAAAATATTACTTACATCGATCCACAATATGCCGAGCTCTCAGATCAGTATTCGAAACTTACTACTGCAATGGATTATTTTCAAAGAGCACTTGGAAGGGATTTTGAGGCAACTAACCTTAATTCATCTTTGAAAGCAGGAGAAGTCGGAAGACGAATGCTCGGTAATGCATCATCTCGTCCGCTTGCTGTGGTTCAAAATCTTCAAGACCTAGCTCGAACTTATGGATATAACCCAAACATTGATTCTCGCAGCCAAATTCTTTTTGCAAACTTTCTCGAGGATCTTTTCGGAACGACACAGACTCAAAGTCTGCAGAGCCAGATGACAAAGGGGGTTAATGCTGCAGAAGAAGCAAGTGGAGCTCTTACCGACGTAGCGACTGGAAATGCTAGTGGCCTTATGTCTAAGGCGGTCCGAAAAGGACTTAATCTAGTTAGAAACATCACGCCTGAGCGTCAAATCGAGGCTGTACGAGCACTCATCACTCCATAAAGTAATACACCACTTTTTACCAAAAAGCGGATCTAAACTTACGACATGGATCAAAATGACCACGACTTACTCATACGAGTTGATACCAAGCTAGGAACCTTAATTGAGGAGGTTCAGCTTATGCGAGATAACACAAACCAGCGTCTTAGCACTGTCGAGCAGACCAAGGTGGAGAAGTCCGACTTCAATGATTTCAGAGTCAATATTCAAAATGATTTAAATAAAACGGAGCTCTCTTTTAATAAAATCCTTTTGGAAAGGAGTCAGCATAACGATGAGATGTTCAAATCTCAGGATACACGAATTTCAAGGATCGAAAGGAATATGTACATCGGTATTGGAATTCTCTCAGCTATTCAAGTTGTCATTCCTCTAGTACTTAAATATGTATTTAATTTTTAATATATGAATATTTTATTTCAACAAACACCAAATTATGCAGTCGGTCCAACAAAGAAGATTGCAGTTGTGATTCATTTCACTCTAGGCGCATATAACGGAGCGGTAAGTTGGCTCATGAACCCTAATCGTCCCAACAGGTCATCTGCACATTTTATTATTGGTCGAAATCAGGGAGAAATCGTGCAGTTGGTAAAAGTAACTGACATCGCATGGCATGCAGGCAATATCAGCAACCCAAATGATCGAGCAAAAAAGATCATGCTCAAGAATTTGGACGGCTCATACGTGAATCCGAATCAATACACAATCGGCATCGAGCTCGCAGCTGGATACGACGTTGATCAGGACGGAACGGTCGAACCGAATGAGAATGATGTCACTGAGTGGCAGTACCAGGAGCTTACTGAACTTGTGAAGTCATTTATAAACAATCCGGATACTGCATTTGTACTCGATCCAAAGAACATCATCATTCATGGTGATATCACAGACTACAAAGAAAAGCCTGAAATTGTTCGCACCGAACTTCTCAAGCGATTGTTTCCGGTCCAGCCAGGAAATAAAGAAGCGATCAAGTCTCAAATTATCAGCTTGCTAAACCAACTATGAGATATGTGTCGCAAATTCTCATAGCGATCGCAGCGTTTCTGTTTGCGTATGCGGTCTGGCTCGAGCATGTGCATTAATAATTAAAAAATATTTATGAGTAAAATTTATACATCGGCAAGTAAGATCGTTTTTATTCTCATGGCAGTCGCAGTGATTGTCGGAATGTTTTATGGAAAGGTAGATGCGAAGGATTTCATGATTCTGGCGTCTATGGCTTTCTCATTCTACTTTGCCAATAAAGGGGAGAGCAATGAGCCTTTTGCAGGTAAATAACGGCTTATAGAGCAAAATAGAGCCTAAAAATAGCCCTAAATGAGGCTATTTTTGCTTTATTTATCCACAGTGACTCAACTATTGCCTTATCTAATACTATCTGATACAATCTGATACGTACTGAGTATTACATACCTATGGACGAAATTAAGACAAAATTCAATAAAAGAATTCAAACACCCGAGCCTCATATCGTGGGTCTTTTGGCTGAGATTGATGGTATTCGAGGAGAATTTAAGTCAGGTCTTCGAATGACACCACAGGCAATCACTAGTCTCAAGCGATCAGTGCTTGTCACATCTGCCGGAGCTTCAACTCGTATCGAGGGTTCAAAACTCAATGACAAAGAAGTAGAGGAAATTTTGCAAGGTCTCACTAATTCTAAATTTGCAGAAAGAGATTATCAGGAAGTGCAGGGATACCTCGAAACATTACAAAATGTCTTTGATAGCTACGACACGCTACCACTTCGAGAAGGTGTAATTTCATCACTGCATAAAGAATTACTGAAATACTCGAGCAAGGATGACCTTCATCGTGGCAAATACAAGCAGAAGGAAAATATCGTAGGTGTTCAGAGAGCGGATGGCACAATTGCAAAGATTGTCTTCGACACAACTCCTGCATGGCTTGCTCCAAAAGAAATGAAAGAGCTTGTCGATTGGACTTTTGAGGCATTGGAGGAAAATCGTTTCCATCCACTTCTTGTTATTGCCAATTTCCTCGTTGATTTTCTTAAAATTCACCCATTTGAAGACGGAAATGGGCGACTTTCACGTGTCCTCACCAACCTTTTACTTCTTCGATCAGGCTACCAGTTCGTGCAGTATGTATCGCACGAGCAAATTATCGAGAGACGTAAGGATGAATATTATCTTGCTCTCAAAAAGTCTCAGGATACCTTTGGTAAAGAAAACGATACTATTGCGCCTTGGTTGAATTTCTTTTTAGCAGTCATAAAAGAGCAAGCAACATCAGCTCTCATCTACCTTCAAGAAGAAAAATTTGAAGACACTTTGTCTCCAAAACAACTCGAGGTATGGAAACACCTCTCAACTAAAGGAGAAACAAGCCCGAGCGATATCGCAAAAGATACGAATATTGAAATTACCACGGTGCGAAAAGCATTGGGTAGTCTTCTTAGACTTGGAAAGGTAAAAAGGACTGGTCGAGGTCCAGGAACCCGATACATAAAATTATGATAATAACGCATGGCACACTTTCGCAGAAAATTCGATGCAAAAGCATATTGGGCACACAAGCCTCTTTGCACAGTCTGCAAGGTGCACAAAGTGAAAGAGGGTACTGTATGCTCTGAGTGCAAAAAACAAGCTATGAAAGAACAAAAAGAAATCGAAAAGAATAAGAATTTAGCAAACACGGACATCCAAGTCGCCGAGGATGTTGAGATTTCTGAGCCAAGAAAAAGGCATGTCTCCAATATTTCAGGTGAGGCGCAAAATAAGATCGTTCGACTTTTTACATATTTAGAAAAAGCTCTGGCTATTGATGATTCCATCGTCAGAGATTTCCGTACCTCACTCGCCGCACCTTCTCCTTTCTGGCTTGCAGACTATCCACTGGATTTAGAAAATTTACATATCAGACCTTTTGATACTGAAAAAACTCCTGAAGGTGTCCAATCTACCGCATGGCTACGAGTAGAAAAAAAGAATATTAAGGCTGCTCCTGAATTGCCTAGCCAACTTGAAGAATGGATAGACGAAGTGAATCCACTGCAGCAACCGATAGCCAAGGAGAAGATTGATCGCAAAGTGCGTTTCTCTGATGACGATGACCGAGTTGCAGCGTTCAAGAGCTTCCGTAAAAACTTTGAGAAAGGCGATGAAGTACCAAAAGATCTTATTGACTGGGTTACTATTTTGCCTAATAAGCTTCCGGAATCAATCGCTATTAAATATATTCCTGATCAGTGGGTAAATCACCCTGAGCTGGCAAAATTGCTTGATGGCTATACTGAAAACGAATGGAGCCCATGGGCTGAACAAGTTAAAAAAGTCTACAAGGCGAATCTGCTTTACGATCAGCTATACGCTCTCAGACTTTTACTAAAAAACGAAGGTGATAGCTATGAGCTCCTTTTAGGTCACGGAGTTTTGACCTGGCAGCATCCAGGAGTAGGTGCAATTCAGGCACCAATTTTTCTAAGCCCTTTAATACTCGATTTTGATGCCTCTAAGCGAACAATAGAAATTAATCCTGACCCGATGTTCAGGAACTTTGTCGAAACCTCTTCGCTATATGAGACGGATAATCCAGCAGAAATGGATCTTATTACTTGGGGTGATCAGATCAATGCTAATCCGTTTGATTTTTGGCATCTCGAAACTCTCAAAGCGCAATCACAAACACTCATAAATTATATTTCTACTGATAGTGAGGATCATTTCACCGATGAAATGGTTTCGGCTCCTACTGCATCAAAGAATCCGACCATCTGGAATGCGCCGGTCATTTTTGCAAGAAAAAGAACAAATGATTTGTGGTCCAAATATGCAGCCACTATCCGAAAAGATATTGAACAATACGGCGTAGAAGCAACAGAATTTATTACAGACCTAATCGGCGAATATGATGAGACACCGGCGGGTATGGGTGATGGGGAATCAGGAGGGGAAAGAATTGATAACTCCGAAATATCTATCGATGAATCAGAGCTGTATTTTCCTTTGCCTTGGAATGATGAGCAAAAGAGAATCGCAGAAAGACTCGATGCCAACTACGGTGTCGTGGTAAAAGGTCCACCAGGTACCGGAAAGAGTCATACAATTGCTAACCTGATATCCCGTTTCTTGGCGCAAGGTAAAAGTGTTTTGGTCACCTCACAAACAAGTAAGGCCTTGGAAGTTTTGCGTGATAAACTTCCCGAAAATATTAGAAGCCTGGCCGTGTCTCAATTGCAGCAGACTGCAAAACGAGATGATGTTCTCCAACAGTCTA
>OFQY01000186.1_pt1 | contig 28537 bp, 33 predicted proteins | sample 1542991 | NCBI WGS metagenome assembly OFQY01 (sample SAMN07774224, study PRJEB24372) | wastewater metagenome | isolation source: Exp Tend VB 10WW | collected 2016-02 | reverse complement strand
ATTATAATAATGTAATGAATGCGGCTTTCCCGAAAATATCTATTAAGTAACCAAGTTAAACCAACAAACTAAAATGAAAAAACTAATAATTTTAAGTCTAATATTACTTTCAGCTACTACAGTTTATGCAGTAAAGGCAACATTTATTACTCTCACAGAGAAAACCAGTGCTACTATCTCAAGTGGGGCATTAAAAGACCTAGAAGTAATCAGATTCACAGACGACAAAACAACCTGCTACGTTATAAACACCAAGATAAACGGATTAAACGCTAACGCAAGTATAAGCTGTGTAAAATGATTTACTGCCAAGAAGTAAACGATAATCTATATAACAATTTACCAGATAGATATGATAGTTTACCGCTTGACTTGAAAACAACCCTGAAACACAAGAAGTGCAATAAATGCGACAAGGATTTACCAAAGGAAGGAAAAATACACTATGTAATTCTAACTAATGGTAAACTCTTATGGTGGCATGACGATTGTGTAACATTTAGAAGAAAATGAAAATGAGCAAAGAAAAACTATTAACCCCACAGCAAGAAGCATTTTTAAGCTACTACACTAATCCAAAGAGTGAGATATTTGGTAACGCAAGACAGAGTGCTTTAAAGGCAGGATATGCAGAAACTTACGCTGATAACATAACAGATTCTATGCCAGAATGGTTATTGGAAAATATTGGAGATATGAAACTTCTAAAGAAGGCTGAAAAAGTCCTCAATTCTACACTAGATTATGAGCCAGTAAATGTAGAAGGAAAGATTGATACATCACTACTATCAATACAGAATAAAACAGCTCAGTTTGTAGCAGAACGACTTAATAAAGATAAGTATTCAAGTAGACAAGAACAAACAGGGAAAGGGGGAAAAGATTTAATACCTGAGACTATATCTAAAGAGAAAGCTGAAGAACTATTGGCATTATTGAATGACTAAACAAGCACTACAAAGAATGATAGAGGGAACTAAAGATGAGAGACTGTTCTTAGCGGAGCAGTCTTTTATGCTTTTCGCTATATATTACTTTCAAGAATACTTTAAATACGGAATAGCAGACTTCCATAAAGACTTTAATAATGACCTACATGATTTAGTAAATGGAGACATAAGAGAAGTAGCTTGGATTGCTTTCAGAGAGAGTGCAAAGACTTCTTATGCAAAACTGTTCATTATCTGGTTGATAGCCTTTCAGAAGAAAAGGTATATAAATGTGGATTCTTTTGATAGAGAGAACGCTGAGCGTATCTTATTCGACATAGCCTTTGAAATGGTAAACAATGCACGGCTAAGGAGCGATTTTGGTGTTCTCTTTTCAAAAGAGCGTGGCATACAAGATATTAAACAGAATAGAATAAACAACTTCGTAACAGAGAACGGAATTCGTGTTGAAGCTCACTCTACACAGGAATCAGTCCGAGGTAGAATCCACTTAAACCAACGCCCAGACTTTCTATTGTTTGACGACATAGAAACTAATAAGACGAAAGACTCAGAAGCCTATACTAAACAAGTCAGAGACCACCTAACAGAAGCACAAGCAGGTATGAGTGCTGAAGGATTCATACTTTACTTAGGAAACTATATAACAGAATATGGAAATATTCAGTGGCTAATAGATAGAGCCAAGAACGATAAAGGGCTTCGTATAAGAAACATACCAGTCATAGGAGATGATGGAAAGCCTACTTGGGAGGCTAAATATGCCCTTACAGACGATGAAGCTAAGAAAACAGGTAAAGTATCAATCGAGGATAAACAACGACAACTAGGCTCTTTGGTGTTCTCATACGAGATGATGAACAAGCCTATTGATGAGCTATCTGCTGAGTTTAAAAGAGAGTTCGCCCAACCCGTCACTGAACACGAAGTATCTTTAAAAGAAACTAGTTGTTATATAACTATAGATTCTGCGATTAGTGAGAAAGAGAGTGCAGACTTCACAGGCGTAACAGTTAACCGAGTAGACAGGAACAATAAATGGTTTGTAAAGACATACAAGCTAAAAATAAACTCAAAAGCGCTAATAGAACACTTGTTTTATCTACACAAGACCTATTCGCCTAAGTTTATAGGGTTAGAAAAGACTAGTTTTACCTTAGCTATAGAACCATTCTTACAAGACGAAATGCGTAAAAAGCAGACTTTCTTTAGTGTCAGTCCACTAGAACATAAGTTACAGAATAAAGAAACTAGAATCAGAGGGCTTATCCCTCGATGGGAGAGTAAATCTATCTTTCTTGTAGGAGATAACCTAGAACTCTTAGACGAGATGAGAACATTCCCAGTTGGACAGCATGATGACATATTAGACAGCTTGGCATATCAAATATATGTCGCTAAACCACCTTTTTATAAACCAATAGATAGAACAGAGGAGCAAGATAAGAACGAAGCGATATAGTTTATTAACAGGTTTTAAAACTTGCTTTTTATTTAGTTATATAATATAGAAGTGAAAAAAACTAAACCAACTCGCAAACCGAAGCCTTACGTCATTGAAATGATGTTTAATGGCTCAACTTTTAAAAAAAGAACTGACAATGTAGCTCAAGCTATTGAAGAATTGAAGCCAGAGTTTTTATTTACAGAATTGTTTGCAACCTTCAAGGCTGGTAAATATGTTATTGACCGAAATCTTAATTTAATTCAAGGCAAAAGGCTATTTAATAGCGAGGATTTTCGTGAGGCTTTTATCAGTAACCTAATGCTTCCTTAATGGAAAACACAGACGTATTTTCGTATATAACGCAAGAAGAAACTAACTTTAAAACAGTTAGAATCCCTTTGACATCTAGTAAAGACTGGAATATGTCAGAGCATATTGAACGCTGCACTAATGTAGCTAATGGATGGTTTCATCAAGGTAAAAATGACGGCAATCGCCCATATAACGACATAGTAACTCCGATAATAAACGTAGCTTTTAGAAGTGAGGGCTTTGACGTAAAAGATATTGTTCCTTTCGTGGATGATGTTAAAGAGAGCTATAAGTCCTTTATAGTCAAGAAAAGACATCCACAATGGGCTAGAAAGCATGAACTAGACACTTTCATTGATGATGTAGTAGAAAGTTCAGTTATCTATGATTTAGTTTTAGTAAAAGATATAAACAATGCTCGCCCTGAAGTAGTTGACCTAAAGACTATAGCATTTTGTGACCAAACAGATGTCATGGCTGGACCTATTTGCATTAAACACCAATACACAATATCAGAGCTAACTGAAATGAAAGATAAGTGGGATTCGGACTCTATCAATCTTGCAATATTAATGGCGATAGAAGAAAAGTCTAACTCAATCGCAGGAGAACAAACAGCAAAAACTCCAAGTAAATATATAGAAGTTTACGAACTACGAGGTAATCTTCCTGAGACTTGGTTAGACGAACAAGGAGAAAGATTTAAATACAGTTCTCAAATGCACATAGTTTGCTTCTACACAAACAAAGAAGGTAATAAGAATGGGATAACACTATATAAAGGAAAAGATAAACCATTAAATGAAGGCTTTAAGGCTTTAAAGATAGATAGAGTTAGGTCAAAAGGTAGAGCTTGTGGTCGCTCAATCGTAGAAACATTGTTTGAACCTCAAGTATGGAATAATTATGCTGGTATTAAACTAAAGAAAATGCTGGATAGTGCAGTTAATTTGGTCATAACAGATTCTGAAGAACTAGGTAATCAGAAGATAACTGACCTTAAAGATAATACAATACTCAAACAAAACAAAGGCGATACAACTACAAGATTAGACGGGCAATTACAAAATTTACCAGCCTTTCAAAACTATCAAGTTAGCACAGAGAACTCTGCGAGAATATTGGGTTCTGCTTCAGATGCACAGCTTGGAACTAATCCAGTATCAGGTACACCATTTGCTCTACAAAATCTAGTAGTTCAACAAGGTCAAGGCATGCACGAATATCGTCAGGGGAAAATTGCTACTTTCTTTGCTGATGTGCTTTATAGAGATTTGATACTAAAGTATTTAGTTGCCGATATAAACTCTGGTGTGAAGTTCTCCGAAGAACTATCACTAGACGAACTACAAGAGCTTGCTGAAATCATAACCAACAACCACATAGAAAAGAGAATCAAGAAGCAGATACTAGAAACAGGGCAAGTCCCAACAGAGGAAGAAAGAGTGCAAATGAAAGAGTTATACAAAGAGGAGTTCTTAAAGAAAGGCACACGAAAGTTCTTTGAAACAATTAAGGGAGAACTCAAAGACATTCCAGTATCAGTTATGGTAAACATCAAGGGCAAGCAAAGATATATGGCTCAGAACGCAGATAAGATTTCTAATATTTTAAGAGAAGTATTAAGAAATCCACAAGCATTTAGCACAATCCCTGGAGTAGCAAAAGCCTTTAACCAACTTCTTGAAGAATCAGGCATGAGTCCAATAGACTTCTCTACAATTACAAAGCCAATACCAGTAGAAAGTAAGTTAGCTCCACCTGTCGAACAGGGAGCATTATTAGCAAAAGCATAATTTATGAAAGATTATTTAACTGATTTAGAAATAGTAAAAATAGAAACCTTCTGTGCAGATAAAGACATGCACGAAGCAGTAAGGAAAGTATTGTTACAGGCATTATACACACATGGGACAATACAGAAAGGAAAAGATGTGTTTAATCCACAGACCAACGCAGCACTAGCCCTAGCATCACTTGCAGTAGCAAATCCAATACCAGATGCAGAGATAGGTGCTCAAGTTCGAGCAATGTTTTCAGGAATAAATGCTCTTAAAAACGCATTTGATTCCTTAAACAATATTAAAAGCAGTGACGGAGCAGTAGTCGAATCTCCATATAACGAAGCAGTATAATATGACACCAAAAAGAATAACAGAAAGTGGAATAATAATAAGAGGTCCTGGTGAACTTGGAAAAGTTACAATTAACTCCCATTCATCAGGAACTTTGGCATTGTATGATGCACTAGGAGTTGGCGTGCAAGCGTCAGGAACACTTACAAGCTCAGGTGCAGTAACAGTAGCTTCACACGGACAGAATATCTTAACATCTACAGGTGCTATGGTAGCAGGTACTCACGCAGTATCAGTTCTAACAGGAGACGCAGTGGTTGAAGGAAATGTGGTGGTTATAGGGACAACTACTTACACCGCAAGAGCAATCCCAACTACTTTATACGATGTAGCACTAGGAGCAAACACAGAAGCATTTTTAGCTAACCTTAAAAACGCCATCAACGGAAGTGGCACAGGATTCTACATGACAACTCCTGCTCACGCTTCAGTCGTAGCAGTAGCAAGTGATGCAACAACTCTTACAGTTCGAGGTAGAGTGCCAGGAACTTCTCTAAACTCATTAGCAACTACTGGTACAGCTCTAAGAACAGTTTGGGCTGATACCACTCTCGGAGGTGGAACTGGAGCTTCTGATGCTGGTGTAACAACTGGTGCGGCAACAGTAACTATCGGAGCAGTAACCTACACAGTAGTAGACGAGCTTTCAGAAACTTACGGAGCAGATGCAATAGCATATCAAGTAAAGAAAGGTGCAGCAGAAGCAAATATGTTGGACAACTTGAAACTTGCTATCAATGGAGGTTCAGGTGAAGGTACACTATACTCCACAGGAACAGTAGCTCATCCGTACTTCATAGCAACAACAAACACAGATACAGCACAAACTATTGTTTCAAGGTCAGTAGGTGATGCGGCTTTCACAACATTAGTAAATGCTCTAGCAACAACTGAAACTATGGCTAACACAGCTTGGGCTGACACCACTTTTGGTGGAGGAACAGGAAATAGTAACCCAGCAGTCACAACAGATGCTTCAACATTTGTTATAGGAGATATAACATATACAGCAGTTCTAGAGCTTTCTGAAACCTCAGGAGCAACAGCAGTGCCTTATCAAGTTCTTTGGGTAACAAACGAGGCTACATTCCTAGACAATATAAAACTAGCAATAAACGCTTCAGGAGTAGCAGGTACAGATTACTCAACAGGTACTTACGAACATCCACAGGTTTATGCAACTACGAATACCAACACAGCCCAGACAGTAGTATCAAAAACAACTGGAACTGGAGGAAATAGTATTGTAACTACAGAAACAATGGGTAACTACGCTTGGGGTGCAGGAACTCTAGCTTCTGGTACAGGGGCGAACGGAACAATAATGCACAGCACAATGACGTTTTCAGTAGTTGCAACTACAGGGGAAAGAGTCCTAGAACTTGAAGAAGAATTTACAAATGGATTATACGCTGTCATAGGAGGAACAGCAGACGTAACAATAAGCTACTCCATATAAAAATTTGGTTATACTACCAATCAAAAGGTACTTATAAGGGTTATCAGTCCACTAAAACTGACTAAAAACATTTATCATTATGCAAAATGAAAACGAGGAGGAGGTATTAGAAGAAACTGAGGTTGAGGAGGAAGCTAAGGCTGAACCCGAACCCGAAGAAGAAACTAAAAGCGAAGAAGTGCCAGAGGTTAAACCTACTGAAACTTTGGAAGCTAAGGAAGCTAGACTTGAAAGACAACTCGAACAAACTAGAAAAAAGTTAGGGAAAGATGTTTCAAAGCCTGAAAAGAAAACTAGCAAATCAGATGAATTTGGTTATGACATGAAAGCCTACTTGAAAACAAGTGGCATAGAGTCAAAAGAATTCGACTTTGTTAAGACTGAATTTAAACAATCTGGGCTTAAAGACATAGACTCTTTGCTCGACAATGATTATTTCAAATCTCGACTAGACAACTTCCGCAAACTTAGTAAAACTGCTGAAGCTACACCAACAGGCAAAAGGTCAGGAGGTATACCAACAGATAGTGTCGAATATTGGATGAGTAAACCTATTGAGGAAGTACCACACGATATGAGAATTAAGGTTGTGAACAAGCGACTAGAAAAAGAGAATGGCAAGGGAAAATTCTACAATCAATAATCTGATAATTATTAAAATTATCACTAATTATCAAATAAATAAGATTATTAGACTAAATTATGGCAATCATACCTAAAATAGAGTATGAGACAAAACTACAAGAAAGACTATCTGCTCCAACAACTTGGAAGGAAGTATGTCTTGTAAAAATTACCAACACTGGTATTTGGAGAAATCCTTACCTAACCGATGCAACAGTTGGTACTGGAACTCGTGGCACAGGCTACACTCCTTACGCAGTTGCTACAACTGACGACACTGTATCTATCACTGACTATGTGTACTCTGCACCAGTTATTGACGATGCAGACCTTGCTCAAAAGACTTTCTCCGACTGGATGGAAGTTGCTGACAATGTTGGAGTTATGTTGAACGAAAAGATGGAAACTGCAATGCTTGCAGAACACGCACAATGGACTAACTTCGACAACGCAAGTATCGGAGGTGGTGCAGGAAATATTACAGTTGCTACAACTAACATCAAGAAAATCGTAACTGGTCTAAAGCGTGAAATTCGTGAGGCTGGAGGCGGTGAGATGCTAGCTCGTAATGGTGGATTCATAGTATGGCGTGAAGCTGACTATGAATTAGTAGAACAGCTTGCTTCAGCAGAAGGATTCCAAACTGCTGATACAGTTTTGACAAACGGAATTTCACAGGTAAATGGTGGATTCAAGTGGATGGGTATGTACCACTACTCATCTTCTAAGCACGCTTCAGGACACGTTTTTGCTGGAGTACGCAAGGCTTTCGCAGTAGGTATCTGTAAGGCAACTTACGGAAAGGTAAAGACTCTTATTAACCCTGTAGTATCTGGTGCTCAAATCTCAGGTATTGGACTAGAGTCTCGTATTGACTCAAAGTTCAAGGCTTGGACAAAGATGGCACCAATTCTATTTGATGTCTTGGTAGCATAACTTTATTCGGTCAATTATTAACAATTAAACGAATAAAATATTATGGCAAATCCAAACGGAAAAAACCCAATGTTAGAAGGAGTGGAGTTTGTTCCAGTTATCTTGCTTGCGAATAGCTCACAAGGTACAGGAAACTCAGTTCCACCTTTAGTAAAAGTGGTAGAAGTTCAAGGAGTAGTAAATGACGCTAATGACTTTATTGTTTTGCCTTCATTGGCAAGTGTTCCTAATGGACATGAGATAACAGTTATTGGTTCAGCAGGTGCTAACTTTGAAGTTAGAACTCCAGCATCATCTAACGAGGAAATAAACTCCGAAGATTGTGATGGAACTAAAGAGTATCTATTTACTGATACTCAAATTGTAAAATTCATCAAGATTGATAACACAATCGGATGGATGGGACATGGATATTCAGCAATCGGTGCAGTAGTTACAGCAGTAGTACCAGACTAATATCTTCCTTTTGCTCTCGTTTTTCGACACGAGGGCGAGGATGAGGATATTAGTCATAACAAAATAAAAATGTCATTAACAAAAACACAACTTAATCAACTCGTAGATAGAAATTGTAAAACAAACTCTGTTTCTTATCCTATTGCAGACAAAACAGCAGACATGAACCTAGCTCTTGATTCTGTTTTTGCTTTAATATTTAGAGCTAGTGGAAGGTGGCAATTTGACGACACAAACCATACAGACTACCCAATAATCACAACAAACATGGTATCTAACCAGCGTGATTACACTTTTACCACCGATGAACAGGGCAATCTTATCTTAGACATCTATAAAGTCATGGTAAAAGATGAACAAGGCATATTCCATGAGATTTACCCCGTTGACCAACAGTCAGATGAGTACATGGAGGGCTTTTGGAGTGGTGTAAACAATACGGGTATTCCTTCTAGGTACGATAAGACAGCAAATGGTATTTTCTTAGACTGTATTCCATCATATAACTCAACGGGTGGTATTAAAATCTTCATAAATCGTGAGGGTTCATACTTTACTACAGCTGACACAACTAAAATGCCAGGCTTTGCAGGACTATTCCATGAATATGTAGCCCTAGAACCATCTGTAAGGTACTGCAAACGCAATAAAATGTTTGACTTATCTGATAGATACGAAAGAGATTTAGTAAAAATGGAAGGGAATATTAAAAAGTATTATAGAGATAGGAGCAAAGACGAAGTTCCTATAATTACAAGCGAAACAATAAATAGCATATGAAAGACACAATAAAAGTAACAGGTAAAATAGATTTTAAAATAACTAGACTAGATGGTTTAGTTGAAGAATGGACAGTACATAATCTAGTAACAAGTGCAGGTAAGGCACAGTTAGCACTACTTGCAGGAGATGGAAGTGCCACACCATTCACATATCTTGCATTAGGAACATCAAGTACAGCTCCAGCAGTAGGAAATACAACTCTCGGTGCTGAGATAACTACAAATGGTTTACAAAGAGCATCCGCAACTGTTACAAGAACAACTACAAGTGTAACAAATGATACTCTAACACTTAGTAAGACATTTACAGCAACTGGTTCACACACAGTAGAGGAAGTAGGTATATTTAACGCTTCTTCAGCAGGTACATTACTAGGTCGGGCTTTAACTTCCACAAAATCACTTATAAGTGGGGAGACAATTACAGCAACTTATAACGTGCAATTTTCTTAAATGGCTATTGTAGTACAATCATCATCTTCAACTGCTTGGGCTAGTGCTTCAAGTGTAGTGATAACTAAACCTTCTGGTTTGATAGTTGGTGATTTACTTGTTGCTATCATTCCTTACGGAGATGGAGGAATAACTGTTTCTGCTCCAGCAGGATGGACTACAATTACAGCTACTACATCAGGAAGTATTGCCATCGCTCCATTTTGGAAAATAGCTACATCTACTGAAACAGCAGCAACTGACTTTACTTTTACACTTACTGGCGGAACTCCTTATGTAGCAGGTGGATTACTTAGAATAGATGGGCATAGTGCTGGTAATCCAATTTGGACAAGTGCAGGGGGAACAACAAGCAATACTTCGTCTCCATCATTTGCAAACACTATTACTCCAGCTATTGCAAGTTCTTTGTTAATAATGGCAGCTACTTGTGAGAACGGAACTGGTACTCAATCTGGTTATGCAATAGTAACTTCAAACCCAACTTGGACTGAAGTATTTGATTTTACTATAGTAGTAGGACAGTTTTCTTTTGCTTTAGCTACAGCAACAAGAACACAAACAACTGCTACTGGTAACTCATCATTATCATCAACAGCAGCTGCAACAGCAGATTGGGCAGGAGTAATGATTGCAGTAACCCCATCTAAAGATTTCTCTATCGCAGACTCTACAACACTAAGCGACAGTACACTAAGCAACATCACCTTACTAACTAATGACAGCACAACTCTTTCTGATTCAACTGATATAGACACAAACAATATTCTTAACCTAGATAAAAATAGTTCCACTTGGCTTAATCAAGATAAAAATTAATGAACCCTGAAATAAAACAACTACAAGAGCAGGTTGCAGAACTTACCAGAAGATTGGATGCTTTTAACAGCAACACAACTATTCCTTTTGACGTAGGAGAGGCTTTTAAGGCAAGGTCAAATGTAGGCAACTTATCTTCTGCCCCATTAGGAACGGTTACTTCTCCTTCTGGTGGCGTAACAGTAGATTCACAGTCAAGAGCAGCAATCGGAAGCATAATTTCAAGATTACAAAGTTTAGGCTTAATTTCATGATAAAAATACCAAACGAAAGTAAAAAGTTTTCCTTAGCCAATACCTCCGACCTATTCGGTAATATTTTCTATACTAAGAATATGAATTTTGACGAAGAAGGTTATGTAAAACTTTCTTCTCGTACTATCTCTTTTAAGTCTGAGAAAGATGACACAAATTTTAACATCCCTATTTCTTTCGGTAGAGCTACTGGAGAGTTTCATATAGTCACAGCAGACCAAGCCTTTGACCTTTCAATACTACCTAACGATTTTTCAATAATAGAAGATACAAACACAAACAATCCTGCCTTAGCTTTTGATTCTTGGGGTAGATGGTTTAATAATAGATGGCACGCTAGTACAGCAACAAAGATATGGTATACAACAGGTGCAGCTTGGACAGATTCAACTGCTAGTATAACATCTGGTTTTGCTCACCCACTAGAAGTATTTAGAAGTAAAAATTCAATTTGTGTTGGTAATGGGAATACAGTACAGATATTAGATACCTCTTATGCAACAACGGCTACATTGACTGTTCCTGCCGATTTCGAGGTTGTGGGATTGGCATATTCTGCTTTTCAAATGGGAGTAGTTACAATGATGTCTGATACCGCAGCAGGACAAAATCAAGACGCATACTTCTTTGTCTGGGATGGTTCTAGTTCTAGTGCTTCAAGAGGTTATCCAATAGGAAGTGATACAATAGTTGGAATCGTAGCGTACAAGTCATCTTGGGTTATTTTAACCCGCACAGGAGAGCTTAAATACTTCAATGGAGGTGGGTTTGATACCCTTGCCACACTTCCTTTTTACCACATGCAAACAACATGGGGTGATTCACAAAACAGACTAACTTATGGTGATGTCATGGTAGTGGAAGGAGATATTATTTACATAAACATAGGAAATGATTTAGACATATTTAAAAATGGTGAAAGTTACATACAAAACCATCTAGCAGGAGTGCTTTGCTATGACCCAAAGGTAGGACTTTACCACAGATATAGCCCTTCTATTTCTTCGGGGAATCAAGTAACTTGTCTTAGTGCAGGAGTAAATACTACAACAAACATAATTACAGCAAACTCTGGTACACTTCCAACAACAGGTAATCCAATAAAATATATAAATAGTGCTTCAGCTTTAATTGGTGGACTGACCATAGGTAAGGTGTATTTTATAATCCGTCACACATCAACAACATTTAGCTTAGCGGAAACAAAACAAGACGCATTAGATGGAAATAAAATTGACCTAACTTCTGCAAATGATGGAAACTTCATAGCTCTTAATGTCTTAGACTACGGAACTTCTAAAGGAAACAGAGCTGGTGGAATAGGATTTGCTGAAACTAGAACAGACACGTGCGACCATATATTATTTGGTTGTGAAATAGATGACTTTAACTCAACAAATGACTACCAACACCTGCAAATTACTTGTTCAGGATTTGAAAATAGAGGATATCTTGTTACCTCAAAAATTGCGTCAAATAGCGTAGAAGATTCTATTGATAAGTTGTTTGCAAAGTATGCTCCGCTAGATGTAAACGATAAAATAATTGTTAAATACAAGAACAAAGACATTTTAAACATACCAACAAGCACCCCACAGTTTGTAGTTGGAAATAACTGTAACTGGACTAGCTCAACAACATTTACTACAACCTCTGACTTATCAATGATAAAGACTTACCTAGACGCAGATACTTCCAATGAGTGTGAGGTAGAAATAATTAGTGGAGCAGGAGCTGGCTCAATGGCTCAAATAAGCTCAATAAGTTTAAATACTGGTACTTATACAGTCACTCTAGCCGAAGATATAGATGGAGCTACAAGTGGATACATGTGTAACGTAAGTATTGACAACTGGAAACTGTTAAGAACTACCGCAGACGAATCTGAAATATCGTATAATAATACTAAAGGTTGGGAAGAGTTCCCAATGCCAGAACATTCTAACGCTTCTAAATGGGTAATGTTTAAAGTAGAAACACGAGGTTCAGATACGAAAATTGAAGACCTTTTAATTATAAATAAAACCCAATTAGCAAGTAAATAAAATGGACACAAATAAATTAACACAAGACCCTAATACTCCAAAATATGACCGAACTTCGGGTCTTTTAACTGACTATGGAAAATCACTTGGACTTAAAGAAACAAACTCTGTTATAACAGGGGCAGATTTAGCACCTGTAGCACTTATGAATCTACCTACTCCTAAAGCAACTCAACCTACTGATGTAACTTTACCTGAAGTGACAACTCCAGCAGATAAAGAACGAGCAAGGCTAGCATCTGGTATTTCTAGTCTTCTACAAAATATAGGTGCAACACAAGGAAAAGAAGCTCAGTATGCTACAGAAGCAGGAGCGGATAAAGCCCAGCAAGAATATGATAAATTTGCTAGTCAACTAGAAGCCGAACAACTTTCTAACAGACGAGCAATAGAAAACCTACAAAAGAACAATCCACAAGGTTTGTTTGGAGGTGGGCTTGAACAAGAAACAGCACGCCTAGAAAGAGAATCACTATCTAAACAAGCTGACATAGCTATTTTAGGAAACGCAGCTAAGGGTAGATTTGATACAGCTATGTCTATTGCCAAAAGAAAGGTAGACAGTGAACTAGCTCCACTTAAAGCAGAACTAGATGCTAAAAAGTTTATCTACGAAAACAACAAAGACCTATTTTCTAAAGCAGAACTTTCAACTCTTGATACTTTGATTAAAGCTGATGAGAAGAAAGTAACAGATGAAACTACTCGATTAGAAAAAGGAAACGAAATGATAATAAATGCCCTATCTCAAGGAGCAAATTCTTCTTCAGTAGAAAAAGCAAAACAAATACTTAGTCAAGGTGGTTCTGTGGTAGCAGTAGCTTCTAGTTTGGGTAAATATGCTGGAGATTTCTTGGGTAATGAGATAAAACGAGCGTCTTTGGCTAAAACTAATGCTGAAATAAAAAAAATAGCTTCTGAAATAAAATCCACAGGAACTGTAATTGATACAACTGGTTTACCAAATACAACAAATGGATTTATTACTAAACTAATGGCTTCTGCAAAAAATGAAAAAGATTTAGATGCAACAGAAAGACAAAGTTTATCTAAGGCTAGAACAGTGATTGGTCAACTAGATAGTTTGCAAACAAACATTGCTGGGCAAAATAAAACAGGATTTATAAAAGGTAATGTAAATAATCTATTGGAAAGTGTAGGTTTAAACTCTGATGTTGGAACTATTAACGCACAATTGCAAGCAGTTGTTCCAAACCTTGCTAGAGGTACTTATGGAGAAGTTGGTGTACTGACTGATAATGATATAGCAAATTATAGAAAAACCTTGCCTAGACTTGATAGACCAAAAGACCAAAATGATGCAGTTTTGGCACTTACATTAAAAACAGTTTTAAACTCTATAGAGAATACTCTATCTACTGCTTCTAACTCAAACATAAACGTATCTGGTTGGACACAAGATTATTTAAAAGTGAAAAATCAAATTAATGCCATCGAAGATAGAATAGGTGTAACTAAAGAAGCAGTCAATAATCTAATTTTACAAGATAAAACCTTAGTTGAACCAATAAAAGAAATGTATAAACAAGGGTTAACAGACGGGGAAATATTAGAAGCCCTAAATGGAAGATAATATGGATAAACAACAAATAGCAAAAGACATACTAAATAAATACAAAATAAATGGTTATGTTCCACAAGATAAGCAACCAGTTAATCTAAAGGATAGGTTTGCTGAAATTGATGCACTTTCTACAGAACAAGACAAGAAAATTCAAGCAGATGGAGTAAAAGCAAATGAATTTTTAGGTAAATCTACACTTAGTCAAATCTTTTCTAAAGAAACAGCTAAAGAATTACTACCCCAAGCAGGTAAAACTGCGAAAGATATTTTTGTTGATACCCCAGTTAAGGTAGTTAAATCTGTAGCTACAGCACCAGCAACTATTGCAACAGGTGGAGCATACACAGCAGAAGGAACATATCAATCAGAAGCAAAACAAACAGCAAGTGATATTATAGAGGGCAAGAAACCTTTATATTCTGCTCTTACTCCTTTCTTGACTGTTCCATTAGATGTTACTGGTACTGTAGGACTTGGTATGGGAGCAAAAAATGCAATAAAGGGTGCTACTCCAATAGTTTCTGAACAACTTGCAAAACGACAAGCTGCTAAACTAGCTACTGAAACATCAAATGCTGAAAAAATAGTAGGACAAATAATACAAGGAACACCAGAAGATATTGCTGGAGCTAAGAAAGCACTCACCTCAATAGACGTTAAAGACATAAAAACTTACGAAGATTTGACTTCTACTTTGGATGACAGGATAAAAGCTGTCTCTACAAAACTAGATGACACGCTAGAACAAACTCCAACTTACAACAATCTATTAAAAATAGGTGACATGGACAAAGCTATAAAGGTTGGTGACCAAACAGTTAGAAATAATTATGTAGACGAAGCCCTAAACCAATTAAAAGACTTCTACACAAAGACAAACAACATAGAAAGAAAAACTGCCATCGAGCAACTTATACAGAAAGGGAATACAGAGGGTCTTTCAGTTAAAGAACTTAACGATATAGCTAAATTGCATGGGCAAGACCTAAATGGTTTTAACGCAAGTGGAGAACTTGCTTCAGGGCTATCAAAACAAGCAGCTGAAAACACTAGAAAAGGCTTAAAGTCTACTGCAAGAGAAATATATGGTGGTGACGCTTATGCACAAGCTGATGGAGAACTAACTAACTTGATTAGAACTAGAGATTTAGTAGATGATGTTGCAACTAAGGTTAATACACTCAAACAACGTGTAACCGAAAGAGGACTAGGAGAAAAAGTAGGCAGGTTAGTGTTCCAAGTAGCTGATAAGTTCACTGGAGGTGGGTTGAAAGGATTTGTCCAGTCATTTATTCCACGAGGTCAAGGACTAAAAGTTATGAACGCCCTAGACTTAGAAAGTGCCTTACAGAAAAACCTGAAAGCTATTGATAAAGCCCTGAACCAAAAAACAGAAAAAGGCATGATAGACGCACTTAATTCTATTCTTTCAGAGGTAAAAAACACTCCAAACAAACAGGGTGGATTCGTAAGAATAGGTCAAGACTCTGAAGCGTTCTTGAAAAGCCAACCTACAAATAATATTGCTAGTAATACTTCCATATCTAAAACTGTAGCAAAGACAAAGGCAAAAGTAAACGCTGTGAAAGAAATAGACAAAGTAGACAAATTAGGTCTTACTCCAACAATGAAGGACAACATTGTAAAAATAGTAGACGATTATAGGTTAAATAAAGGCAAAAATCTCACCTTACAAGAAGATGCTTCGGCATTATTAGAAGATTTAGGCATACCACTACCTAAAAGGTACGGAGATGTTGTTAAAAAGCTAGAAGATTTGTTAGCTAAGAGTGATAAACTAAAATAATGGATGAAAAACAGCAAGAAAAACTAGGTAAAATAATGTCAGCCCTTAAAAAGAACACTGTGTCTAATACAGACATAGCGGATTTTTTAACTGCCATCATAACTTTCTCCAAAGAGAACAAACAAAACCTAGATTCACTCTCTAAAGAATACCTAAAATCCCTAGAGCAAACTGTCGCTTATATAGAGCAAAACCATGCAAAGGTACTAGATACCATTAATAGTGAAAAGAACGCTATGGTGAGCGATTTTGAGCTTAATTTAGCCCTCCTCAAAGCCCTTCTCACCGAAGTAAAGAGAATAAAAAGGGTAAAAGGCAAAGATGGTAAAGACGCAGACGAAGAAGTGATAGTATCTAAAGTTTTAGAGCAAATCAAACTACCTGAATACAAAGAAACTGTCCTTGATGACGGAAAGGAAATTGTCGCCAAGATAAATGACCTACCCATAACCGCAGAGAATCAAATAGACGCTTCTCACATCAAGAATCTCCCAGTAGGAGGTAAGTTTTACGGTGGGGGTGTTAATATCAAAGAAATAATCGCAGGAGACAATGTTACAATAGATAATAGTAATCTGGGCTACCCTGTAATAAGTAGTTCAGGAATATCAGAAACTTTAGCCATCGCTTATGCAGTAGCACTCTAATGAAAATAAAAATAGACAACTACACTTTTAACAAAACTGCTAAGACAATAACATTTACAGATTATACTACTATTCGCCTTGACAGTATTCTCCTTATCACTAACGTAACCGATAATATTATCGTCTACAACTTCGCCAACCCACTATTAGGCGGAACTGTTGCAACGAATGTGCTAACTCTAACCTACGATACTTCAGCGATGAGTGATTTAGATTCTTTACAGATATTCTATGATGACCCTGATATTCAACCAGCTACAAGTGAGGGAGTTACAACACTAACAGAACTTGTAGAAACCCTAAATGAACTGAACACTCGCCTTACAGTCCTCGCAAGCATGGCGAACTCTGGTGCTCCAGCCCTAAGAACTATCCCCATAGCTTCAGTATCTACCGCAGTAACAGGAACAGTAACCGCCACAGTAGCCAACGCCACAATCACCTCACTTAATACCATCGGGGTAGGAGGAATAGGAACAAATGCAATAAATAACACATTAGTAGAATTAGCAAATATTAACAACGCTGTAGCAGCGTAAAATAAAATGGCGGAAACTCAAAATAACACAAGTATATTAAATAGAAAAGAATGGCAAACAATGATGCCAGCGATAACTGCAACCACAGCAGGAGCTTTTGTGGTATCGGGAACATCCGCCAACAGAAAGTATGCACTTCAAGTCTCTTCTGCTACTGTTCACTATCTCTATGACCACAACGAGGACGACTGGCTTCCAATAGCTTCAGGAGCTTTTGGAGGAACTTTCGGAGCAGGGGCTTGTGGAGCACACTTGCCTTGGTCTATCACCTACACAGCTACAGGTGGTTCTACTACCACAGCCACAGTAAACTCTGCCACTTTTAATATAAATGGAAACGTAGTCGGAGATGAGATAGAGTTCCTTTCAGGTACAGCAGGAAACATCGGACTACGAAGAACTATCACCGCCATTGAAACCAACATAGGAACTGGAACACTCACTATCACATTTAATGCCGCACCCAATGCAGTAGCTAACAATGACACATTCAGGACATCATCTGGTTCATTCTTTGTATTAGTGCCTGGAACTTTGTCTGCTACGACCTTTAAACGCTACGACATAGCAACAGGAACATGGAACACACTTACCAGTACAGGACTTGCAGCTACGTGGGGAACTGACGGAAGATTGGTAAGTCCATATCTACGAACCGACTCCTATGACTCTGGAACAGCAACATCAGGAAGCTCCACTACTCTAGTTTGCACAGGTAAGGGCTGGACTAATGACCAATGGATTAACTATCAAGTAAGAATCACAGGCGGTACAGGCGTAGGACAGAAGTCCAGAATCACAGACAACACAACAGACACTCTAACCTTTGGGGCAGGTGCAACCATAGACGCTACTTCTACTTTCGTAATTGAGGGGGATGAAAACGCTCTGTATGCTCTAGGAAACAACGCTGTAACCATGTACAAGTATTCTATCTCAGCTAACACTTGGTCTACAGTAGCTCCAACAGTGGCAAGAGCAGGTGCTCCTATCGCTGGTATGAGTGCAGATTGGGTTGGAACAACAGGCGACACACAATGGGCTGACATAACCGACATAAAAGACGGAAGGTACATCTATTCACTACGAGGAGGTACTTCTGTTATAGATAGATTCGACATATCAGGCGGAACAAACGGAGCAGGTGCATGGACTGCGGTAACATACCAGCCATCTCTTACTACATTTGCTACAGGAGATTCTACAGAATGGTCAGGAAGATACCTATACATCGCTAAAGAAGGAACTGCGGCAATACCTCAAAGATTCTACAAATATGACCTCATAGGAAACACAGTCTACCCATTCAATACAGATTGGTATCTTGGAGGTGCGGCAGTATTAGGAAACAAGATATGGATTAAAAACCTTTCAACCGCAGGAACAGTAAAGTGGTTGTACGTTTTACAATCCACCTCAGCGGTACTTAGACGAATAATGATATTCTAATGACAAACAGAGACGAACTTCTAAAACTAGCTAGCGTATTCAATACTGAAAACATCATAACCTCAGAAGATATTGAGCAGGTTTTAAAAGGTATCTTGGTTATAATGAACTCATTTAAAAATGATAACCAGACTCTAAACAAAGAAACCACAACCATAGTAGAAAATCTTTTAACTAAAGTCCTATCTGAACATGAAAAAATAAAAGACGATGTTTCACAAATAACTTCTGCTTCAGAAAATAAAATCAGTAGTAAATTAGAAAGCGTGCTATCGGAAGTGAAAGCTATTGTCAAAGAAATAAATGCAATAGAACCTCCTGAGAATGGAAAAGATGCTGACGAGGAAAAGATAATCGAAAGTGTACTATCTCAAATCCAACTACCAGAACAAAAAGAAATAATCTTAGATACACCCGAAGAAATCGCTGACAAACTAGAATCTTTGAAAGGCGACAATAGGCTAGATGCAAGTGCTATTAAAAATCTACCAGAAATAAAAGGTGGCAAGTTTTATGGAGGTTCTGGTATTAAAGAAGTTATCGCAGGAACTAATATCACAGTAGACAATAGTAATCCTGGTTATCCCGTAATCGCTTCAAATAATAGTGGTGGAGGTCATATCATTGAAGAAGAAGGAACGCCTTTAACCCAACGAGCAAATCTAAACTTTGTCGGTGCAAGCGTAACTGTAACAGACGATGCAGGAAATGACGCAACTATTGTAACTATTACAGGAGGTGGTGCAGTAGACTCTGTAAACGGACAAACAGGTGTAGTGGTGCTTGATGCTGATGATATAGACGACACGTCAACCACCCATAAATTTGTAACAGCAGCTGATATAACAAAACTTGGCAACCTTTCAGGCACAAACACAGGCGACCAGACTACTATCACAGGCAACGCTGGAACAGCTACAGCACTACAGACTGCAAGAACTATCGGAGGTGTTTCTTTTGACGGAACAGCAAATATCACTGTCGCAACCGCCACAGGAGGATTTACAGTATCAGGAGGAAATTTAGCTATTGGAACAAACTCACTTACTATGACAGGAGACATCGGGTCTTCTGGGTCTCGTGTAGCTAATGGCTATTTTGTAAATGCTCTAATATCTTCTTCTGGTACCCTGACTTTCGCTACCGCAGGTTCTAAGAATATCACAATAAACCAAGGTACTATCGCATTTAATGACTCAACTGGTCCTGCAAAAATAAGTCTTATAGGAGCAACAATGGCTTCTGAAGATTCAAACAAAACTATAACTCTACCTAACGCTACAGGTACAGTAGCCCTTATCTCTGATATCCCATCTCTTACTGGTTATGTAACTACTGACCAAACAGTAGGACAAACCATAGGAGCTACAGGAGCAAGACTTACAAAACTTTGGGCAACAGATATAACTGTTACTAACGCAATAGCAGGTTCTATCACAGGCAACGCAGCAACAGTAACAACTAACGCTAATCTTACTGGTGATGTAACATCTTCAGGTAACTCTACAACCATAGCGGCAGGAGCAGTAGATATAGCAATGCTTTCTGCAACAGGTACACCATCTTCTTCTACATATTTACGAGGAGATAATACTTGGGCTTCTATTGGTGGTGGAGGTGACGTATCAAAAGTAGGCACACCAGTAAATAACCAAATTGGTGTTTGGACTGGTGACGGAACTATTGAAGGAACTTCAGGACTTACTTATGATGGTTCTAATTTACAACTTACAGGAGATATAGGCTCTACTGGTGCAAGAATAACAAAAGGATGGTTTACAGATTTAACTGTTACAAATGCTATATCTGGAAGCGTAATAGGTAATGCTGGAACAGCTACAGCCCTACAAAACGCTAGAACAATCGGTGGTGTGTCATTCGATGGAACTGCAAACATAGTTCCTCAAACAATTCAATCAATAAACGAGGCAACAGACACAACCTGTTTCCCTCTTTTCATAACAGCTTCAGGTTCACAAAGCCTCCAGCCGATGAATAACACCGCTCTAACTTTTAATTCTAACACTGGAGCTTTAGGAGCAACTTCTTTTGTTGGTGCTGGAACTTCTCTTACAGGTATTCCTTACACAATAACAGGAACTTCTAACCAAGTTATTGCTTCTGCTGGAACAGGCAACATAACTCTCTCACTTCCACAAAGCATAGCCACTTCATCAACTCCACAGTTTGCTAAAATAGGTATAGGAGCAGCCGCAGACGCTTCAAGAATACTTTATGTAACAGGAGACGTATCAGGCGGTGTAGCTACTATTCAAAGAAGTAACGCTTCAACTAACGCAGCTGTGGGAACTGTTATAATCAAAGGAAAATCAACAGGGGATATGGTTGATGGTTTCGGCTCTGCATTTCAATTTGCTATTGAAGACACCGCAAATACAGAAAACTTAATCGCTAATATACAAGGAGTAAGAGATGGTGCAGATAACAGTGGAAGATTAGTTTTTGCAACCTACAATGCTGGAACACCTGCTGCTGCAATGACTATATACTCTGACCAAACAGTTAGTATAATTACAAGCCTTGAACCTGACAGTGATAATGCTGTTCCTCTTGGTTCTACTACTTGGAAATGGTCTGACTTATTCTTAGGAGAAGGGGGGGTCATAAATTGGGATAATGGAGATGTAACAATGACCCAGACAGGAAATGTCCTTGCGGTAGCAGGGGGAGATTTGCGAGTAGCCACAGCAGACGTAGGAACTAATGCCGACAGTGTACCTACTCTTTCAAGTACAAGCACTTTCACAAACAAGACCCTCACCACTCCTGTAATAAACGGAACTATCACAGGTACAGGACAAGCAACCGCAGCGACAGCTTCTACTATCACAATGCGTGACACTAACGCGAACATAACAGTAAATAGTGTAATTGCGGGGTACACAACAACAGCAACAGCAGCAGGCACAACAACACTAACGATAAGTAGTACATATCAACAATTCTTCACTGGGGCAACAACACAAGCTGTAACCATGCCTGCTTCTGTTCCTGTAGGACAAGCATGGTACATACAAAATTCTTCTACTGGTCTAGTCACAGTAAACGCCACAGCAGGAGCAAACACAATACTTATTCTTGCGGGCGGAACATCTGCAACATTCACAAGCATAGTAAACACAGCCTCACCAACTGCAGCCTCTTGGAGTTTTATCTATGATGGACATAATGACGCAAGCGGTAAAAAACTTACAGTCAACAATACTCTGACACTTGCAGGTACAGATGGTACTACAATGACGTTCCCTTCTACTTCAGCGACAATCGCAAGAACAGACGCAGCGAATACTTTCACTGGTGTTCAAAATTTTACTTCGCCTGACGTAACTACTTCAATAACAACTTCTACCACTTCGTTCACAGCTTTTGCAGGTGCGACAACTCTCCTTACAATAGGAGGTACTGGAGCTTCAGCTTCATTGTTTGCACCTTCTACTCTCGACACTACATCTTCAACGACAGGAGCAATTAGAACCTCAGGAGGTATCTCAGCAGCGAAAGCATTGAACATCGGAACAAACGCAACCATCGCAGGAGCAATCATAAACACTAACAACGCAATCACAGCTTCTGGTAACGCAGCGACAGTACCTGTGACTGCTTCGATGAATACAGTTACGAACAACTCCGCAGCGACTCTTACAATAACAATGGCGACAGCAAGTGCTGTTGATAGACAAAAGTGTATCGTGAACATTCTTGACTTCAGTGCAGCGGCTCAGACTATAACATGGGTGAACACAGAAAACAGTACAGTAACAGCACCGACAACTTCAAACGGTTCAACTACATTACCATTAACAGTCGGCTTTATTTATAACAATGCAACCTCTAAGTGGAGGTGTGTAGCTTCAGCATAATATTATGGCAAATAGATATTGGGTAGGTGGAACAGATAATTGGAATGCAACAGCTGGAACTAAGTGGGCGACTACTTCTGGAGGAGCTGGTGGTTCTGCTGTTCCTACATCAGCAGATGATGTATTTTTTGATGTTGCAAGTGGTGCTGTGACTGTAACAATCGCAACAGTAGACGCAAATTGTCTAAGTCTGAATTGTACTGGCTTCACGGGAACATTAACTGGTTCTGCTGTTGGATTGGGTGTTTATGGTAACATCACACTAGGCTCAGGAATGACAAATACATTCACTAACAATATATTTATGCAGGGAGCGGCAAGTAGTTTTACCTTAACTACAAATGGTATAGCTATAGATAGACTACAGTTTGTTGATACTAACCATATTGTTACTCTTCAAGATAATTTGACCATACTCACTAACTTAATAGTCAATGACGGAACATTTGACGCAAATGATTTTAATGTAACTGTGACCAATTTTAGTGCTTCTACTTCAACTGGAACTTTAATAGCTGGCAATGGTACTTGGGATGTTAAAGATTGGAGTGCAGCGTCTTTGGGTACGTTCACTTGCGAAGGTTCTACTATTAAACTTACAGAGACAGCGAATACGAATAAAACTTTTGCAGGAAATGGAAAAACATATAATGTTGTCTGGTTTAATAGAGGAACTTCAACAGGAATAAACACTATAAGTGGAAGTAATACTTTTACTACTTTGAAAGATACTGGCACGGTGGCTCATACTACTAGATTTACTACAGGAACTTCACAAACTATTTCTATTGCTTCTGGTTGGCAAATATCAGGCAGTTCAGGTAATTTAATCACAATAACATCTACCACTACTGGTACACATTCATTAAATTGTTCTTCTGGTAATATTTCAGCAGACTATTTAGCAATAGCCCATTCTGTTGCAGGGGGTGGAGCTACTTGGTATGCAGGAGCAAATAGTACAAATAATCAAGCTACAGCAACAGCAGGTAGCGGTTGGATTTTTACAGCACCCCCTGTTGCCGCAAACGGTAACATGTTAGCAGTATTTTAAATATTTATGACCCCTCAAGAACTACAACACTTAGAAGACCGAATAGACATAAAGATGAAAGAAATTCATCTAATGAGTCTACAATCAGGCAAGAAAGAAACCAGTGGACTTGTAGATGAAATAATGCACAAGATGGAGCAAGGCATAGAACTCGCTATAAACAAAAACGTAAATGGTAAAATCAAACGCTTAGACGAAAAACTTGAAGCATATATCATACAAGATAACGCATGGAAATCAGAGTTTGAACCTTACATAAAAGGACTAGCTAACGTAACTGGTGGCGGTAAAATACTTGTATGGTTTTCTGGTGCAGTCATATCAATATGGGGGGCAATATTACTAATAAAAGAACATTTTAAATGAGATTCGATTATAAAATACAAAACCTAGATGCTGGTAGAAAGATTCAAATATGGTTTGGAATAATGTTGATATTATCAGGTATTTTAGTTTGGTTTAAATAATGTATAAAATACTTGTCTTAAACAATACTAATTTAAGTAAAGAGTCGTTCGATACAGTTGTACAGTTCCTTAAGACGTACAACATAAATATTGAGTTTGAGTTTAAAAATATAATAATTATACCTAGTATAAAAGAACGCTCACAAATACAAGCGTTTAATTCCGTAACGGGTAAACCAGCCCTAGTTAGCTACTATAGCGTAGACGATTTTACTAAATATAAATGCTTGCAACAATATGACGCAAGTAAATATGAATCTGTTTTATTTTGGTGGAATATAGATATTTTAAATATTCCTAAAATAGGGACACAGGTAATAACCTCGTGGTCAGATTCTGATGGTTTTATGCAAGTGGCTACTAACCAATACGACATAGATACTGATGTACTATGGAAAAAGATAAGCCATGAGATACTTCATGACCTATGTTTCTTCTTAAAAAGAAAAGGTATACCAGTAGTAGATGAGATGGATAAAACTGTTCTTGCTGGCATAGTGATACCTTTCTATAAAAACGATGACCCATTTGCACTCGATGGCAACTATGCACATACTTTAAAAAATATCAAACCATTTATAAACAAACTATACCCTGTAAAACCAGACGTAATAATAACCAGACACACAGACGATGGTGTGCAGACACTTGGAGATATACAAATAGGCACAATATTTTCAAGAGCCACCCTAGAACGCCCATTTAAAGACAACAAACCTAACATATCCTGTATTTCAAAGGGCATATATACTTGCCGTTGGACTTTTTCACCTAGACTAATGAAATATACCTATGAGGTACTAAAAGTGCCTTCTAGGAGCGGTATACGCTTTCATAAAGGCAATTTCTTCTTTGACATAGAGGGTTGCATACTACTTGGCACAGGATTTAAAGACATCAACCATGACGGAAAAGTTGACATAATAAATAGCACCAAAACTATAAAGGAATTTGAAACCTTAATGGCTAAAAAAGATTTTATCTTACAAATAAAATGAAATATGCAAAAGAAAAGAAAATTGAGAGACTTATTAGACTGGTCTGGTCGAGCCTTGAAAGTCATCTCAAATACACCCATTCAAACACATCTGAGGGGCAGAAATTTCACATTGACTGCATAAAAGAATATGCCGAACAAATTAAGTTATTAAGTGAACTTTATGACACAAAAAACACTAAAAATTAAATCAGAACACCAAACAAGATACATAGCTTTACTTGAAAGAGAGAATCAAAAAATGGCTATGCTCTTAAAAGAAGATTATAAACCAAATCCGCACGACCTAGACGAAGGAATATTCCTTAAAGAGATATTGAGAATATTAAATTGACTACACTTTTAGATAAGCCAATACTTGCGAAAGACCCAGACTATAAGCAGAGGATACTATTGTTTGACATCGAGACTTCGCCCTTAATTTCGTATACATGGGGAATATGGGAGCAGGACGTTATCGAAGTAAAAGAAGAATGGTATATGTTATGTTTTGCCTATAAATGGTTAGGAGAAAAGAAAACCCACATTGTAGCTTTGCCCGATTTTAAAGCGTACAAGAAAGACAAACGGAACGACTACTTTTTAATAGAAAAACTGCACGAACTTTTTAACCAAGCAGACATTGTCATAGCTCACAATGGAGATATGTTCGACATAAAAAAGGCTAACGCTAGATTTATATTTCATGGGCTAGAGCAACCTAACGTATACAAGACAATAGACACCCTAAAACTAGCTAGAAGATACTTCAAATTTGATAGTAATAAACTAGACTATTTAGGGCAATACCTTAAATTGGGTAGAAAACTTCCTCATACTGGTAAGCATTTATGGTTCGGGTGCATGGATGGCGACATGAAATCTTGGGAGCTTATGAAACGATACAATATTCAAGATGTTGTTTTATTGGAAAAAGTATATTTAAAATTAAGAGGGTGGGCGGGTAATGGGGCTAACCTTGCTTTAATAACAGGAAACTTTAGCAGTTGTCCTAGATGTGGTTCTGAACACATAATAAAATCAGGACTTTCTTACACCTCAGCTATTGTTTACCAAAGTTATAGATGTATGAATTGCGGAGCAAGACCAAGAGGAGAATCTACAAAAAGTGCCAAGCCTTCCTTAAAGTAGTTTTCCCCATCTTTCATAGACACATGTATAGATAGTAATATAATTAACTTAATGCCATCTGGCAGATTAAAAATAATAAACAAAAATGAGTAAAAATTTAAAGAGACATCTTATAAGTGCATTAACCACCTTTAGTAGCGTATTCTTAGTAACTTTTTCATTTGCTATAAGCAGTAATGAGTTTACTTTTTCACAAGAAACATTAGTAGCAGTTGCTTTATCTGCACTAATCGCAGGAGTAAGAGGAGTAGCTAAATTGGTTATCGAGTGGAACACTTTAAGCACCTCGTAAGTTAAGTCCCAGAAATGGGCAACATAATGAAATACATAATAATTTCTTGCTTAATTGCAGGAATGTTTCTTCCTCTTACAGCAACAGAAGAAGCCTATATAGCACCAGTTGTAACGCCCAAAATTGAGGTTAAAACGATTAAAAAGCCTAAGGTAGTACATAAGCCACCAACCGAGCTAATAGAGAAATACGCCACTAAGTACAATGTTTCAAGTGAAACAATTACTAAGATAATAGCTTGTGAAAGCGGGTATAACCCCCTAGCCGTGGGAGATGGTGGAAATAGTTTCGGACTCGTGCAGATTCATCACCCCTCTCACCCAAACATCACAAAAGAGCAAGCATACAATCCAGACTTTGCAATTTCTTTTTTGGCAGAAAACTTGTCAAAAGGAAAAGCTAGACTTTGGACTTGTAGTAGAATACTAGGTGTAATATAATATAGAAGGAGTGGCATATATGGCGAAAGCCACAATTTCTTTAGTAAATCTCGTATAATAGTAAGTCCTATTAAACTACATACAAATATCTAATAATATTATTTTTTTGAATAAAAACGACTGTGTAAGAACCCCACATTCTAGCCATGCATTATCAACACCTTCGGGTGTTGTTTTGTTTTAAAAGCGTATAATTAAAGTCGGAAGCACACTCACATTTAACAGGAGGTAACATGCGTGTATTTTGCAGTAGGTGCGATACGTTTCTTGGCGAACAACCACCATTTGAATTGAATTGCATGACTCCAAGTCTTTGTCCTGATTGCAAGAAGAAACCTGCACGAGACATCTTGCGGATTCTCCCCCACAACCTTGACGAGCTTCGTGAAGCTGACGGCTTCGAGGAGGAAGTAGCATGATTAACCAGCATTTAATGCGGTGTCACCCCTACCATCGGAGGTTCTCATGCCACGGGATTGGGCGAAAATCAAAGAGAGCGAGACAACAGATGTTTTCGTGGAAACGCAAGGGATAGCGTACGTCTTCTGTCCGCATCACTTCGGTAATTTTTTGTATCTTCGCTACGTCATCCTAGGGTATATCTTTTTAGATGACCCGACACCTGACATGTTGGCGAAGGTCAACAAAGCATTTCCGCAGACTCATCGTGTCTACATAGACGCACCATGCAAGCACTGCGAATCTCTACGGAGGTTAGTCGCATGAATCGTCTCAAGCACGCACTATTCGGATGGTTTTGCTGTATCATGCTCATCATCATAGTGAACCTCCTGCGTTTTCACAATAAACTTCCTTAACTGGGGGTGAGAATCTAGTGCCATGAGTTATTAACTTAGCTTGTGGCACTTCCATTTCATGTTATAATATATTTAACTAGTGTAGACTGCACTAGAAAATCTACCTCTTTTATGAGGTCGGACTACCGCTAAATTGCATTCGTGCCACAGGGGTCACCAGATGGCATGAGTGCTTTTTAGTTTATCCACAGTTTTTATTGACGAGTATTTTATTCGGTATGGTAAAATATAAATAAGCACTTGTCCGTGCGATTTATAAGCATTGTATTCTTTAGCCTCGCTTCTCTTACTTACAATGCGAGAGAGGCAGGGCTAAAGAAGAATTATAGTAGTAGATGGCAAACCCTCAAAAAGAAAATGGGTTCACTCCAATAGCCAATGAGATACTAGAAAAACTAGTTAAGACATCTTTATTAGGTTCAGAGTTTCAAGTTTTGTATTTTATTATTAGAAAAACTTATGGTTTTCACAAAAAAGCTGACCAGATTTCTTTAACTCAATTTGAGAAAGGAACTGGATTGTCAAGACCAACAGTTGTAAAGACACTAAAAAATCTTATGTCTAGAAATATGGTAGTTAAGATATATTTACCAGATGGCAACATCGGATATACCTTTATAAAAGACCACGAAAAATGGGTAGTTAAGACGCATTTACTAGTTAAGGGTGAGTGGAAAACTAGTAAAGACATATTAACTAGTGGTAGTAAACACGTATTAACCGAAACTAGTAAAGACGTATTAACACACAAAAGAAAA
>OFQY01000185.1_pt1 | contig 28578 bp, 30 predicted proteins | sample 1542991 | NCBI WGS metagenome assembly OFQY01 (sample SAMN07774224, study PRJEB24372) | wastewater metagenome | isolation source: Exp Tend VB 10WW | collected 2016-02 | reverse complement strand
ATTATGAGAAATATTTTTTTTTTAATATTCCTTCTTTGTTGCTGGCAAATCGGGTATTCACAATTCCCGATAACGCAAAACTTTGGAGGGCCATCAACACTTACTCTTATACCCCCTAATGGTGGGTTTAAAGCAAGTTTAATAAATAGAACCTTTACCGATACTACGGCAGCAAATTTAACACCGATAGATGCTTATGCCGGTTCTCAAATATTTACAACAAGTGATGGTGCATTATGGGTTAGAAACGCTTCAGCTACCAAGTGGCTTCAAATACTTTCAAGCGGTGCTTCATCCGATACCCTTGCATGGAAATTAGGAGGTAATGATATTAGTGCTATTGCAGGGTATGGTGTATTGGGAACTACAAGTAATGACCCCTTTTATTTTATTACGAATAACTTAAAACGATTAGGCATACCCGAAACAGGAATAGTAAGAAGTGCAGACCCAATTAATAAATGTCTGACATTTGATACCACCACCAAATTAATGTATTATACCGATTGTGGAAGTGGTGGGGGTGGAAGCGGAACAATATCAAGAATAGGAACTATTGATTCGCTTACCAAATCAGCCGATGGAGCAGGTATTTACGGCAATAGTTTGTTTATGCAAACAGCCGATTCGTCACATCCCGGTTTATTAACCGCAGCCTTTTGGAGAAAAATTGACAGTCTTCGTAATGTTTATTGGTATGCGATTCAAAAAAGCGGTTACCTGTCAACTGCATATCGGCCAAATGATTCTACTATTTATGCAAAGGCAATAAACCTATCTGTTCCTTCTTCAGAACTTCAGGCTGAACTATCAGTGACAGATACTACCGGTACATGGACATTATCATGGTTGCCGCAAACTCCTTATCAGGCATTTGTAAGTGGTTCGGGAGGAAATCCAGCCTTTCGCTATCTGGATAGCAATTATTGGAATGGTAACTGGTCAGCACAGGTAAGAAATAATTTTACACTGACGACAACAGGGAGTAGTGGTGCAGCAACCTATAATAGTACAACAGGGGTATTTAATATACCGCAGTATAGTAGTGGAGGTACACCGGCAGGTAATTATGGAAATATTCAATTAAACAGAAATTCAACATTTGGTACTCCTGCAAGTGATACGCTTATCTATACAACATCAGGCGGCTTTGTTGTAAAAAATATTGTTACAGGAAATGCTTTATACCTTCCAAACTCAACAGCCTCAACAGGTGCTTTATATCTCAACAGTGTAAGATGGATGGGTAATTATGGCGCAGCAACATCTAATACATCAATAGGCGGGTTGGCCGGTTCTCTTTCAACTTCCCCACAAAATTATCAGAATACAGCAGTTGGTTACCAGGCATTATCTAACAATAATGCCTACGGTAATACAGCAGTCGGATTTCAGGCAATGCAAAATTTTAATCCTCATGCGGATAGTTTAACAGAATACAGAAATGCTGCCTTCGGATGGAGGGCAATGGGAGATGCAACCGGGGGTTACCAGAATACTATGATGGGTGTGGAAGCGGGATTAAATTTACAAACCGGTTCTTACTCAAACTCGGGGTTTGGTAAATCTGTTTTTACTTCAGTAACAACAGGCTTTGCCAATGCTGCCATTGGTGCATCTATAGGAACTACAACAGGTTCATGGAATAGTTATGTAGGTGCTGATATTGCTGCAACGGCTACTTCAGGCTCATACAATGCAGGTATTGGAGGTGTGGCTTTATTAGCTCTTACAACTGGTTCTGGAAATTCAGCAGTAGGTTATGGCGCAGGCGGCGCAACCACAACAGGCGGAGCTAATACTTATCTTGGACAATATGCAGGAAATGTAAACACGACGGGAAGTAGCAACGTTATGATAGGTTACGCTGCCGGATATACATTGTCAGCACCTTTCTCTAATAAATTCTCATTAAGCTCACAAGGTAGCGGTAATGCCCTTGCAATGGGTGATCTTAATACCCGAAGGTTTGGAATTAATAAAGCCGAAAATGCAACATTAGCTTATACACTTACAGTAGGGGGAAAAGCTGCGATTGAAACGATTGATTCAACCGGAACCGGTACGGCTATTAATATGCTGTATCAAGACCCTTCAGACGGGTTAATAAAGAAATCGGCTGTTCCTTCAAGTGGTGGTGGTACACCGGCAGGAAATTATGGTAATATTCAATTAAATCGTAACGGTGCTTTTGCAGTAGCTGCAAGCGATAGTTTAGGATATACAACTTCGGGCGGTTTTGTAGCAAAAAATGAAGGGTATTTTCATACTGTTCGTGTTGGCTTGGGTACTGCCTCTATTGCTACCAATGCTGTATTAGGAACAGAAGCCTTAAATGCTAATACAACCGGAGCTTATACTACATCTGTTGGTTATCGTTCTTTATATGCTAATACAACCGGTTCACAGAGTACAGCAGTAGGTTATCAGGCACTAACGGCTAATACAACCGGGGATTATAATACAGCGGTCGGAACAAACTCCTTAGTCTCAAATGTAAGTGGTAATAACAATGCAGCTTTCGGAGTAGGCGCATTGCAGAATAATACGGGAAGCAATAATATGGCTATTGGTTTTGCTGCTTTACAGGTAAAGACTTCAGGTAATGATAATGTAGCTATTGGATATTCATCTGCCGTTGCACAAACAACAGCAGCAGATAATACTATTGTAGGCGGTAATGCAGGCTATACGGTAACAAGTGGTGGAGGTAATACTTTAATAGGTAAGTATGCCGGTGGTGGAATAACAGACGGAACTGGTAATACAGTTATCGGTGCTAATCTTTATGGACTTTCTAACACAACTAACAATATAATTATAGGAAATGGTGCAGGAACAATAAAGGCGCAGCATGATGGAAGTACAGGGTGGACACTTAAAGATGCTTTATTGCTTCCTGATATTACCAATTTTGCCGATACTACAACTTATAAACCGGTTGTAATTAACACTTCTACCAAACAACTTTATAAAGCTACTTATTGGCCGGTTGCTTCTACTCCGACCTTACAGGAGGTATTTGCAACACAAAGCAATACGGCAGTAATGACGGGGGCTAATACTATTGATGCTTCGGGTAATACTTTTTCAATAAATAATTTAGCATCCGGTTCAGTCTTTACAGCAAACGGAGCTACTGATACATCTTATATTATTTTTCGTCCAAGTACTTCTTTAGGGCTTCAATTAAGATCGTATAGTGGAGCATCCAACTACATATCTGACATTTATAATAAACAGGGGCATATCGGATTAATTTCGGCAACATATCCATCTTCAACTAACGGGAGTACTATTGATTTATATAAAGATTCCGTCACCATAGATGCAAGATCAGGTAATCTTTTTTTAAGATCGCTTACCACCGGTGGCGCAGCAGCCGATAGTGTTTTAGTAATAACATCGGGTGGATTGGTGAAGAAAAGAAATGCAAGTTCTTTTGCAGGTTCATCCAGTATTACCATTGCAGACGTAATAACCTCCGCAACAACAGGAAGTGTTTTATATGCCGGAACGGGGGGAAGATTGCAGCAAAGTAATGCAGCTTTCTTTTATGATTCAACGAACAAAAGGTTGGGGTTAGCACAAGGGACACCCACATCAAGATTGCATCTAAACTTTGATCAAAATAGCGTAACACAGGCAGATGCTAATGGTATTTTATTAGCTAATGCAACAGCAGCAATAGCAGGTACACAAAGTATTTCTCCCGGCCTTGTATGGCAGGGTAACGGATGGAAGACAGATGCTACGGCGGCATCACAAGATGTACGGTTCAGGGCTGATGTATTACCGGTAGTGGGAACAGCAAACCCAACAGGTAAATGGCAATTAAAAAGTAGCATTAATGGTGCAGCTTATGCAACGGCAATGATTGTAACTAACGATGGGATTATAACTACGGATGGCTCAACATTAAATACAATATCAATTACTGCAACCGGGAATGTCGTTTTAAATAACGGTGGAAATGTAGCTGCTGGTGGTCAATATACTGGAAACGGAACATCCACAACTTATACTTATAGAACAACAGACGCAGGCAGCGATCAAAGTATGAAATTTGTAACATCTGGTTCAACAACTGCTGGTACTCAGTCTATGCTAATTGGCAATTCTGTTTATCCCGGTTTCATCTTATCTGCAGCTAATGGTACAAGGCAGATAGCAAGAGCCTGGATGCAGTTAACTAATCTCGTTAATACAGCGGGAAGTGAAACAGGTGATTTGGTATTCTATACAAAAGCATCTGCATCCGCAGGTGCTGAAAGGATGCGGATAGATAGTGCGGGTAAAGTAACTTTTACAGCAAGAGCGCAATTTTCAAAAGGATCGGATGTTGCATCTGCCGGAGACCTCACATTAGGGAATGGAGGCAATACATTTCACATTACAGGAACTACAACTATTAACGCCATTACCACTACAAGATGGCAGGCGGGTTCTGAAATCATCTTAATTTTTGATGGAAGTGTGACGGTAAAGGATGCTACAAGTGGAGGGGCGAATACGGCACAAATTTATTTATCTGGAAGTACTGATTTGTCAGCCGTAGCTAATATGGTATTAAAATTAATATATGATGGTACAGCATTTTATGAAGTAAGCAGGTCATCAGATTAGATTTTTATGAGTAGAGACAAATATATTATAGTTAAATGTAGTGACTGTAGTTTAGAATTTTCTAAAAGCGAAAGAACTATGTATAAATGGGGAGGAAGATGTAGGGGTTGTGCAGATAAGAATTATGCTAAAAATAGAAAAGTAAGAAAAGATTTAAGTGGTCAAAGGGTAGGTAAATTGTTAATTATAGAGGTATATGAACGTAGGCTTATTGGAAAAGACAATCATTCTACTATTTATTATAAATGTCTTTGTGATTGTGGCAAAGAATGTATAGTAAATGTTGGTGCTTTAAGGGGTGAATATACAAAATCTTGTGGATGTGGTAATTTTGTTAATCGTAAATCTTACGGTGAATCTTCACTTAATAGAGTATTTAAGCATTATAAAAAAGATGCTAAAAAAAGAGGGTACGAATTTAATATAAGTATAGATTTCTTTAAGGTTATTACCCAACAAGATTGTGAATATTGTGGTATATCTCCAAACAATACCTGTCTTGGTACAGGGAGTTTCGGTGAATATAGATACAATGGTATAGACAGAGTTGACAACGAGATAGGGTACTTAGAAAGTAATGTTGTGCCATGTTGCAAGGATTGTAATATAGCCAAACGTGCCATGACGAAAGAACAATTTATTAATTGGGTTTGTAGGGTTTATACCTATTCCCAAAAAGCAACCTTAAAAGCGGTTTGAAGTCAGCCGTTCCGTAAATTAGAAAAAATGAAAAAACTCTTATCAATATTTTCTTTTTTTATCTGCCTGATAAGTAGTTCGCAGGTTCGGGTAGCTCCTAATGAGTACGCCACATTCAATATCAAAAGTGATGGCACATTATGGGCTTCCGGTGGCCGTACAAATCTTTGGAGTACCAACGGTAATGGCAGGCAGGCACTACCCACATTAGTCAGGCAGGCAAGCGGAGCAGCTATGCCACTGTTTACAAAAGTATATGCAGGGTTCGTGGATGCGTTGGCGATAGATGTAAGCGGTAATGTTTGGCACTTGGGTGATGCTGGTAGTTGTGCAGCCGGTGACGGAACTATCAACCCTGCACCTACTGATAATAATATGAATTATGCCCAAAAGATTTTAGTGGATAGTGCAGGCAATTCATTCACAGGTATCACTAAAGCAGCGCAGATATTTCTTGACCCCGCAACTGCCCATACTAAAAAAGGATGGCTGGTTATTAAAAGTGATTCTACTTTATGGGTGTGGGGCAGAGATGATGATGCAGGTTTTCGTGGTACAGGGGTTTTTCCCGGCCCTATTCCCCGGCCAGTTAAAATCACAATGCCCGGAAACAGAAAGGTTATTGATATAGCTGCCGGTTATCTTGTAGCAGCCGTATGCAGCGATGGTACAGTATGGACTTGGGGAAGTGGTGGATGTGGGCCTAACTCGGAATATTTTGCTTATCTCGGTTATCATTGTGCAGATGGCGCAACTGAATTTATGTACCCTCACCAAGTTCCCGGAATTACCGGTGCAAAAAATGTGGCTGGTGGCAGAGCAATAACGTATGTGCTTTGCGGTAATGATAGCCTATGGGCTTTTGGCGGCGCAGCCATGATGGGGATAGGAACAACGAATAATTCTCCGGGAGGGCCAACTTATATTACTCCATATATGCCCGCAGGACACGGAGGTGTTAAAAAAATTGCCGCCTGTATTACGGCCACTCATGCCATCATGGGTGATTCTACTTTATGGGGTTGGGGTAATTCTGCACAGGGAGAAGTTGGTAATGGAAGTATGCTGGATAGAAACAGAAATCCTTTCCCTGACGGATGGAGCAATACTTCAGGCATTGATTTATGGATTACATCGCCAGTACAACTTGTACCCACACGGCATGACTTTATAAATATTTATACGGCTAACGGTTACACTTATTGGTTCTTTGATGAAGCCGCTAATGGGCAATTATATTTTTGCGGAAGAAATAAAGGTGCAATCGCCAATAACGGTATTATCAATGCAGATACTTCATCCGGTCAAATGGCAGGCCAATTCGACCAAAGTTGGAATGAAGCAACTTCTATTCCGGTAAATTTATTTACGCTAAGAGATCAGGTATTGATACCAGCCGCCCCTTGCTTGGTAGCTGGTAATAATTATGTATCATGTATAGGTTATACTCCCCCGGCCAATTTACCGCCAACAGTTAGTGCCGGAAGCAACCAGAGTATAACCACATTTAGCACAACACTTACCGCTACTGCAACACCAGCAAGCGGAAGAAAGATTGCCACTTATGTTTGGTCGCAGATTAGTGGGCCGAATACGGCTTACTTCAGTACGTTTAATGATTCAGCAGTAACCATTTCAAGGCTTACTTATGGCAGTTATATTTTTCGCATTACAGTTACCGACAAATTAAATTCAAAAGCAACCAGCGATATGACGGTGACGGTATCGGCAGGTGGTGGTGCTTATGCCGGTGGCATACAAGTGGGTGCAGGTGAATATACCTGCCATTTTATTGCTAATGATGGAACACTTACAGCAATCGGTAATAGGGGTTTTACTGGTGTTGGTGGTGTAGGTAACGGGGCTGGTTCATCCGGTATCCCAGAGCCGGTTATTTCTGCGACAAATACTCCCGTACCCAAAGTAAAATATGTAGCTGGTCACTTTCATGGTTCGGCCTTTGTTGATGTGAACGGCAGGGTATGGACAACGGGAGCAAGTGCCGGTGGTGAAGCAGGTTTGGGACATAGCCAACCGATAGGAGTAAGCTATTCACCCTTTGCACAAATGATAACGTATGATACTTCAATGAATCAGTTTGATAGTGTGGTATCAATAACCGGTGTAGCACAATCAGCCGGTGACTATGTAGATCAGAACGGATGGATTGCCTTGAAGTCAACCGGTACAATATGGATTTGGGGAACGGTAGGGGCAATGCAAGGCAACGGTACTAATAATCCAACGCAAATATTAACACGGCCTATAAGAATACCGATGCCGGGTGGAAGATTGGTAAGCCAGATTGTAGGTGGTTATAACATTGTTATCGCCTTATGTACGGACGGTACGGTGTGGACATGGGGCAATAATTATTATGCGAATCTTGGTCATGGTCAGATTGTGGGTATGGATTATGCCAGTCCTTATCAGATTATGTCTGATGTGGCTCAGATAGCAGGAGGCAATGGATTTAATTATGCCGTAAAAACAAACGGCGATTTATACGGTTGGGGATTATTAGGAGTATTTATGGGTTTATCTGACGGTGCAGAGGCAAATACACCACAGTTGTTGTCACTTATTCAATCTTATTTTGGAAGTAATACCATTATAAAAATTATTACTAATTCGGCTATCACAACAGTACTGCTTTCCGATGGAACAATAATGACTTGGGGCGACAATACGGAAGGAAGTGTTGGTAATGGTATTACTTATTTTGGCAATTTCTTTGGTGATGATAGCCCTGGATATGCTTATGATTATAGAAGATGGATTAAACAGGTCGTTCCTGTAAATATTGCACCAACACGAACATTCAAAAATATTTTCTCCGGTAATTTTTTAACTTATTATACTTACGCCATCGGAACAGATGATAGCGTTTACGCTTGGGGTAAGAACAGGGCATCAAATATCGCAAATAGAGTTGAACAACCAAATTCAGGAGTATTAAATGGCCTTGAAGATAGCTGGAATGTAACATGGGTAACTCCGGTTCATCCGTTCAGTATCCCGTTAAATTCAGCACATATAGTTAGCACCTGTCCGGCTTGCTTGATTACACCAAACATACCACCTTGTAGTTATTATCCAATCCCGGTGAATACAAAACCAACTGCTATTACAACCGGCAATCAATCTATTGTTGGTTCAGTAGCAGTTCTTGATGGAACTTTAAGTACTGACAATGTGTATATCACTTACTACTTGTGGACACAGACAAGTGGCCCGAATAATGCAATTATTGATTTACGGGCTTCCCCAACACCGATAGTTTCCAGCATGATAACGGGAACTTATACATTCAAATTACGGGTAACTGATAATGGCTGGTTAAGCGATAGCACCACTATGACCGTTACGGTAAATAGCGGCGCAAATGTTCCCCCGACAGCCAATGCTGGAACGAGTTACTCAATATCTTTGCCACAGACACAGACTTATTTATACGGAAGTGGTACAGCAGCAGGAACAGGGAATTATATAACGACCTATGCGTGGACACAAATTTCGGGAACGGCGGCGCATATTGTTTCACCATCAACTGCCGTGACTAACATAACCGGATTAATAAGTACAGGAACAAGGGTATTCCGGCTGACCGTGACCGATAATAACGGGCTGACAGATACAAGTGATATTACGATAACCGTTAACCCAAATTGTAATTAAGTATGAAAAGACTAATAATATATCTCCTGCTTTTGATTTCAATTTGTGGTAATACACAGACCGAAACGCACAACTTCGTTACCTACGATACTACGGTTGATTTAGCCAATGGGGGTGGTAAATGGAATATGAAGGTAACAAGACCCGCCAATATGTTTACGGCAGGAAACCCGGATACGGCCAGCCGTCCGGCAATTATCTTCATGGTAGGTTCAGGAGAGATAAGCGACCCTTCCAAGCTGGCTACTTATGGCCCTCACTACTGGTTGGCTAACGGATGGGATGGCAGCGTAACCTTAACTAACGGCACACACTATCCAATTATAATTTCAATACAGCCTTATACCACCGGCCCGACAACAAGAATGAGTGGAGAAGTTTTATTGCATATCCTTCGTACCTATCACATCAAAGCCAACAGCGTTCACCTTACCGGCTTATCAATGGGGGCAATGCGGTGGGAAATGATTTTAAATGCAGAACAAAGTCCCGGCGATGAAACCTACATGAAAAAGATTACCAGTATTGTTGCCCTGTCTGGTCAGGGTGATGCCTATGGTGATAGTGTTCGTGGCGGTGGCTGGATATATGGCGTTGATCCTTACCGGGACATTTCATTAGGCGATTACTGGCGGGGAAATAAAGTATGGATTAAAAAATATGGCGGTAAATATTTTACATTAGAAGGTGTTTCCGATTTAACGCAATCCTATTTCCAGTTCGGCACAAATGCTATGAATGATACCCTTGCAGGGGTTGTTTATGATGGTTACTATAACGGCGGCCATTGTTGCTGGAATACGATGTACGACCCTTCCAATCATAACTGGACTTCGGTGGGTAGCCCGTTGGGTTCTTTTATGGTGGCAAGCGGTTCTACCGGATTGACCCCCAGAATGGGAACATATCACTTGGGCAGCAATATTTTTGAGTACATGATCCGGCAAGGGGATACTTCTTTGGTAGGAACAGGTGGCGGCAACTCGCCACCCACAGCCGATGCGGGGGCAGATCAGGCCATCACATTACCAACGTCAACTGTAACCCTTTCAGGAAGCGGAACGGACGGTGACGGAACAATAGTTTCCTACGCATGGTCATGGGTATCGGGTACGCAAGGTTCAATTACTTCAGCCGCTTCCGCATCTACAACCGTAACCGGGTTAACTTCTCCCGGTGTAAGGGTGTTAAGGCTTACTGTAACGGATAATCTTGGCGCAACAGGCTACGATGACATCCAGATAACCGTGAACGCAGCATCAGGCGGCAGCAGTGGGGAAACGCATAATTTTATTACCTACGATACTACCGTAATCTTCGCAGGCTACGGGGCTTGGAATGTAAAAATAAGCCGTCCGGCCAATATGTTTGTGGCTGGTGACCCCGATACGGCATCCAGACCAGCTATAATCTTCATGGTTGGGGTAAGTGAAGTTGGGCAGGGGAATTTCGCAGGGCTTACTTATAACGGGCCTCATGCCCTCTATAATCCCACAGGCGGCGGTTGGGATGGCCGGTTGGTACTTGCCAACGGTACACACTACCCTATCTATATTTCCGTTTCTCCCTGGCAGGCATGGCCTTCTACAAGGTCATGCGGGTTGCTGCTTGAACACCTGCTGAACACTTACCACATCAAAAGAAATTCAGTACATATTACTGGCCTGTCAATGGGGGCTATGTCATGGTCACGAATGATGAACGCAGAAAGAACCGAAGGTGATAGAACTTGGATGAAGTTAGTCAAGAGTATGACTTTGTTACAAGGGCAGGGTAATGCTTATTATGATTACATAGATAGCAATTATTATATGCTCGGTGGCGATACTCCGGTCAAAGATTTATGGGCGGGATACGGACTATGGGCGCATCAATATGGCGGTAAATATTTTGGACTGGAAGGAACAAATGATTACCGGGACATGGGCTGGATACCAAAGGCAATGCAGGATTCAGCAGCCGGAAGTGCTTACCGGGCTTTTGAAGACTTTAATGGCGGTACACATTGCTGCTGGAATAGTATGTATGACCCTAACGCAACAGATTGGACAAGTATAGGCATACTTGGGCCCAATATTACAACAGGGTATTATTCCCCTAATTATATGGGAACGTATGTGAAAGGAGAAAGCATATTTGCATGGATGCTTAAACAGGGGGATACGTCATTGGTAGGAACGGGGAATCAAGCACCGATAGCGGATGCAGGCCCGGATAAAGTAATAACACTTCCAACTGCTACCGCTACATTAAACGGAAGCGGGGTGGATGGTGATGGCACGATTTCAGGCTACGCATGGACGCAAGTTTCGGGAACGGCAGCAACGATAAGCAGCCCTTCTTCGGCCACTACTAATATTACAGGACTGTCAACAACTGGTATAAGAACCTTCCGATTAACAGTAACCGATAACTTAGGTTCAACAGGTACGGATGATGTACTGGTAACGGTCAACGGAGTATCGCCACCTACTTCCCTTCCCGGTAGCAATCAGACTATCCAGTTACCAACATCCACAGTTTCATTGGCCGGTAGTGGCATAGCAGGCGGCGGTGGCCCGATAACCACATTTGCATGGTCACAGGTATCAGGAACAACAGCGATAATAACAAGTCCTTCAAATGCAAGTACCACTATTACTGATTTATCAACAGCCGGGACAAGAGTATTCAGGCTGACGGTTACAGACAGTATCGGGTCATCTGCCACAGGAGATGTGACTATTTATGTACTTGGATTAACAGGTAATGGTAATACGGTGAATGTAAATTTGTATGCCAATAACGACCCTTATAATAACAGCCAATGGAATAATCAGTTAATTACCCAATCTAATTATCCCTACACTTCAGGAGTTTATAATTTTGATTACGGGGCTGCATCAACTATTTATACAACGATTTCAGCCAGTCAAACACCATCATCAAGTACATACGGTGATAATGGTGCTGGTTATCCTACTACGATGTGTCCTTCAGAAGTAGGTAGATATACTTCCTTCTGGCCGGGATCAAGAACGATCACATTTAAAGGGCTTGATAATGCAAAACTGTATGACATTAAGTTGTATGAGTCAAGGTCAAACCCGAATCATGGCGCAACAAGAAATACGGTAAACGGTACATCCGTTGACATAGTAGTATATCAGAATTATACTAACATTGCTACTTTCTCAAATATAGTACCAACGAGTAACCAGATTGTTGTTACGCAGAGTTATGGTACAGGTGCTGATTATGTTTACCTGAATGGGTTTACCATTGTAGAAAAATCAACTTCCAATCAGCTACCGACAGCCAATGCAGGTGCAGATCAATCTATTACTTTACCCACATCTACCGTTAATTTATCAGGAAGCGGAAGCGACCCGGATGGTTCTATTCAAGCCTATACATGGGTACAGGTTAGCGGTACTGCGGCATCTATATCCAATCCCAATATTGCGACACCAGTTATTACTGGCCTGACAACAGCAGGAACAAGGGTATTTAGGTTAACGGTTACGGATAATAGTGGGGGAACAGCAAGCGATGACGTATCTATATTTGTAAATCCATTGCCTACCAATACCTCTACTTTCGTGAGTGTGACCAATACACCGCAAACAGTGACTACAACAACAGCAACACTTACCGCAATTGACAGCGCAGCAGCCGGTATTGCCTCAATAAAATGGACGAAGTTTTTAGCCCCTTCACAAACAGTTAAGAGTTTAACGGTAATAGGAAGTTCAACAGCCTATGGCAATGGTACAGATAATGTAGATAGTCAGTTTGTAAGAAGAATCTACAATTATTATACGGCCAATGGAGTAATGGGAACGCTTACAAATCTTTCTAATCCCGGTACATCTCCAATGGATGCTAATATTACCGCCGCTTTAAATACCGGTTGCGATGTTCTTTTAGTAAGTTATCCCTCCAATGGATATACCGCTACTTCTAATGCGGTGATGCTTGCAAAACTTCAATCCTTCAAAGATAGCTGCGATGCAAGGGGAAAGCAGTTCTATATAACAGGAACACAACCACGCAATGATTATAGCCCCGCTGACCGGGCTAATCTTGTTGTGTTTAATGATTCACTTCGCAACAGGTTCGGCACACGATTTATTGATGTGCTTACACCGCTATTAAATACAACTGATAATACAATCAAAGCTATTTATTATGCTGATGGCATCCACCCAAATAACGCAGGCCACCGTATCATCTATGACAAGGTGAGGGCGGCTAATATTTTTAAAGACTATGCAATTTCCAATGCGGCTATTACTACCTCAACCAATGATACAACTACGGTAACATCATTGACTAACGGAACTCATATATTCCAGATAGCTATGATTGACAACGGTGGGTATGCTTATACATCATTAGGTACATTTAATGTAAGTATCTCTAATCAGCCACCGACTGCTAATGCAGGAAACAACCAGACTATAACGCTTCCAATGGCTAATACTACATTGGTGGGAACGGGTACGGATGTGGATGGTACAATAACTGCTTACGCATGGACACAGGTATCAGGCGCAGTAGCAACGATAACAAGTCCGGCAGCAGCTACTACTACCATTACTAATTTAAGTTCCGTTGGTGATTATGTTTTCCGGTTAATGGTAACCGATGATGGAAATTTAACAGGTAGCAGCGATGTGAAAATAACAGTGTTGCCAGCTATTATTACCGGAAGCACCACAACAATACTTGGCCCTAACTCTAACTTAGGTACATCCGGTTCGCCCCGTACTAACTTCAATCCTGGGGATACAATTTTATTAAGGGATAGCAGCAGTTATTTCAGCAGCCCTATGTACTTGCAATTAAGAGGGACACCGGCCAAGCCTATTGTAATAATGAATAGTGCAGCAGAAGGACGGGCGGTAAGGATAAGAAGTACCACAGGAACAATTTATTTAAAGAACAGCCAGTATGTAAAAATAACAGGTAGTGGATTATCAGGTACGCAATACGGTATTGAAATAGACCACTCATTAGGGAATAGCCCGGATACATTCAGTCATGGAGGCGGCAGCGATGGTATCAGTATTGACGGAAGAAGTAAGAACATCGAAGTAGAATATGTATCTATTCACAATGTTGGCACAGGTATAAAAATAAGTCAGACAGCAGGTTGTGTTGATAGTCTTCGCTATATTGATACCATGACCGTCAACAATGCCTTATATCCAAATTTTGTGCAGGATAGTATTGTGATACACGATAATAAAATAGTGGGAACACAGTATGAAGGAATTTATGTTGGTTATGAAGATGCTGATAATAGTTCGGCAAGAGAAACAAATCCATTGCTGCAAACATTGGTTAATCGTCCGGTAATTTGTTCCGGCGACACGACCTACCCCGAACCACTACGAACCGGCTATATTCATATCTATAAAAACTATGGTGACAGTACCGGTAAGAACGGCATCCAGATAGGTGCGCACGATAATATTTCTCCCGTAGAAATAAATGATAACGTCATCAAGCATACTGGTATGAATGGTATAACATCATCAGGGTATGGTATTCAAGTCAGAACTTATGCAGCACCGTATATCCATGATAATACAATCATCAACACATTGTCAGAAGGTATAGGATTGCTTGGAAGCGGCAGAACTAACCAGATAACAAGAGTTCAAAGCAATTACATTGACAGTTCTGGTTACCTGAATTACTATGTTTATGGCTATGTTTCCAATACGCATACATTACAAAATCCATCAGGAGTAGCCAATACAATAGTTGACCACCGGACAAGTTTGGTTATTGCAAGCCGCCCTGTAAAATACTTCAGGGGTGGATGTGACAGTATCACTTATGTAGTTACGAACAATAGGTTAGGTATCAACAAATCAAGAACAGATGCCTTTTATAACGGAGTATCACAGTTGACAAAATATTTTGCCGATGTGCAAGACTTCTGGCAGTTATTTGCACAGGCTGGTGGCAGCAAGATTTCCTGCAATATCGGGTTAGATGGCAGCAATACATACCGGACATTGCATGGAAGTAGTTTTGATACATTAGTTACGGTTGCTGTTTCTTATCCGGCGACATACTTAAACAATCCCTGGCGCAACCCTGCACTTGCACCGGTATTCGATACAGTTTGTGCAACCAGCACCGCACCAACCGCCAATGCGGGTAACAGCAAAGATATTGTATTGCCGGTATCTTCCACTATCTTAACTGGTAGCGGGACAGCCAACAATGGCGGCTCAATTACCGGATATGCTTGGACGCAATTATCAGGAACGGCGGCAACAATTGTAAGCCCATCTTCGCCAAGTACGCAGATAACGGGGCTTACCACAGTTGGTACAAGAGTATTTCAGTTAACAGTAACGCAAAACGATAACCAAACGGCTACGAGTTCTGTATCAGTAGTAGTTACTAACCCAAATGCAAAACCAGTAGCTAATGCAGGAACACCGCAAACTATTGTATTGCCTATATCAACCTGTACGTTGTCAGGAAGTGGTACGGCAGGTGCAGGGAGTATAACCGCTTATGAGTGGGCGCAGTTTAGCGGGACAAATGCAAGTATATCTTCTCCCACTTCTGCAAGTACAGCCATAACAGGGCTGACAACGGCAGGTTCAAGGGTATTCCGGTTACGGGTAGTGCAGACAGACGGGCAGGCAGATACAGCCTATGTAACGGTAACAGTTAATGCCGTAGAGTCAGCCAAGTTGATACCCGGAAGAATTGAAGCGGAAGATTACGATAATAGTTTTGGTGGATTATATACTACATCAGATGGAAGCGGTGGTACACAAGTAGTAGGAATAACTATCGGGGCTTACATGGATTATAATGTTACGGTTAATACCACAGGGCTGTATAAGGTTAAATTCAGAATTGCTACGGCACAAAACACAGCGAAATTCAATATCCTTAATGGGAACAATAAATTAGGAACGGTCAACATCCATAATACAGGGGATTGGACAATATGGGCCTATGATAGCACAAATATCAGTTTGACGGCAGGGGTGCAAACTTTACGGATAATATCAGCCGACCCGCAGAGTGCAAACTTTAACTGGATGGATTTTGTGCTGGTAAATAACAACATTACACCGGTAGCCAATGCAGGAAGCGACCAATCCGTTTACTACCCGCCAACAAGTACCACTACCCTAAATGGGTCAGGTAGCTTTGACCCTGACGGAACGATAGCCGCCTATTCTTGGGTACAAATAAGCGGTAGCCCTGTAACGGTAGTTTCGCCTACATCTCAAAGCACTAATTTGAGTGGAATGACTACCGGAGGGATAAGAACATTTTCATTGACGGTAACTGATAATAATGGAGCAGTAAGCACCCCGGACACCATTTCAGTAACGGTGATACCTAATGCCACACCGGTAGCTAATCCCGGCCCTGCCAAAACAATTGTACTACCCACTACATATACCACGCTGGATGGGTCTGGCAGCAGTGATGATAATGCAATAGTTTCTTACCTTTGGACACAGGTAAGCGGCATTGTGGCAATTATTACAAGTCCATCATCATCAGTTACAACAGTTACAGGCATGACACAGGCAGGCATACGGGTATTTCGGTTAAGGGTTACAGATGCACAGGGGTTATTTGCCGAAGCAGATGTAACGGTTACAGTTAATTCCAGTGGTAAAACAGGTGCAGACTTTATTCTTAAAGGTATAAAAGGTAATTAATATGACAAACAAACAGGAGTGGATTGATTATGCGAAAGCATTGAAAAAGTATGCCCAAGAACTATTAACATGGGCAAAGCAATTACCAAATGGGGGAACAGCGCAGGATGCAGGGCCAGGGAGTAATCCACCGCCACCCCCACCACCACCGCCCGGAGGATGAAAAGATATTTGACATCAATACTATTGTGGTTTAGTTTACTGCTTAGTGAATTGCATACCTTTTGGGAAAATGCTTCGCAAAAGCCGGTAAACTGGATACTTAAACGAAGTGTACCAATGTCGGTGCAGTGGAACGTGAAAATGCTGACTGACCAGATTTGGTACATTTTGATTTTTGTGGCAATGTTTTATTATAAAAAGAACAGGATTAACAGAACAACGGTTATAACGTTTATATTTTTTAGTTTATTTGATACGGTGATGTACGTTTATAATTATAAAACTTATGAATACAGTATTGTATATTTTTTATTATTAATAACATGGATTTTAATTTATGTCTATCATGGAAAGCGCAGCCGAACCAAAGAACGACAGGGAATTATTATTGAAACTGAATGGTAACGTGGAAATGTTAGCCAAATCAATAGATAATTTCAGTGTTACTCTTAAAGACCTTGAAGAAAAAAAGATTGGCTCTTTAGAAGCTCGTCTGGAAGCGATTGAAAATAAGTGGACACAGATAACAGGGGGATGGAAACTTGTATTAGCAATATGGGCTGTGTTAACGGCGGTAGGATTAATTGGGTTGGTAAAATGGATTTTTAATAAATGATTGGTGTTTTATTATTGTCGGCAACATTTATGATGTTGATTTTCTTTGCTATGTTAATACTGGCTTTTACATTTAAAAAATGGATACAGACTTGGGTGCAGGCAAGAGATGAAGTAAATCGCAAGAAGATTGAGGAATTAAAGGGAAGGGTAGATGAAATACAAGGGTTGTTTAAAAAAGAAATAATGGGGTTACTAAATGATTTTAAAAACGTAATAGATAAATAAAATGGCAGATGAACCAATAGAGCAACCAAAGAATATTGAAGTTGCAACGCAGGTTGTAAAGAAAGGGAACACCCGTTTTTTTAGCAAGGCTGCTTTTGATAATCCACCCCCTAATAGATTACGAATAGCAGTAAGGGCAATTCAGGGAACTATTGTAGCTTTATTACCATTTATAGGCGGTAGTGATTATTTTAGCGGGGGCAAAGTAAAGGCTATCAATTTTTGGTTTGGCGTAGTTGGTATTCTTTGTGAGGGCATATTGAGATCAACAGGAGTTGAATCAACTGCCGATACAAAAAAGAGATTAAAAGAAGATGAATCGTAATTTATTAACTAAAACAATACAATATGAAATCAGCATTATTTACCCTTGTAAGCGCAGACTTATTAAAGGGTTTGATTGTAGCAGTATTAACAGCCGTTGTAAGTGCTATATATACGGCTATTCAGGCAGGTGGATTCCCTACTGACTGGAAACCAATTTTGCTTGCAGCAGCAGGGGCAGGATTGGCATATATTCTAAAGAATTTTTTAAGCAACAGTGATGGTCAGTTTATGAAAAAAGAAAATCCATGAAAACCAGAATAGGTGTATTTGAAGCCTTGCTTGGGATTATTTTAATAATGGTGTTATTGGCTGCTTTTTGCGGATGTTATAGCGAAAAAAAAGCGAACATTCAGCATGGCAAAGCAGTAGCTACTTATCCAAAAATAGGGGCGCAATTTTGTGCAATAACATACCCATGCAAGGATTCAGTAATAATACATGGTAAAGATTCTATTCAGGTAGATACACTTTGGGGAGAAGGCGAAGTAATTATTGATACGGTTAAGACATTTGATACCATTCGTATTACCAAAGTAGTACAGTTGCCGGGAAAAGTTATAACGAAGATCATTACCCGAATTGATACCATTTACCGGGAGGATGTTGCCAAATTAAAAGTTTGTGATATTGAAAGAGGTCAGGCAATAGCCCTGTTAGATAAGAAAACTATTGAATCCGATAAGTGGCGCAAAATAGCAAAGCAACGGTTTTGGATTATTGTCGGTTTAGGGTTAGCAATAGGGGTTGGCTTATATTTTAAATTTGCAAAAAGTATTTCATTACCTAAATTATAATTTTATGACTACAAAAACATGGTGGGGCATTACAGTAGTATTTGCTTTCGCATCTGTCATTTCTTTTTTTCAAATTAATTCCTATTGGGCTGACCAGCATCATTTCAATGGGATTGCCGGGTGGCTTGGAATTGGAATAGTAACTGGGTTAATAGCCGTATTCGGGCTGTATAATGTTTCTAAAAATTGGGGTAGCGGTAATTCGTGATAGCTATTCCTATTATACTTTTTTTAGCCGTCCTTTTTTGGGATGTGTTAAGCGATGTAAAGAAGTGGCGAAAGGAACAAACTATTTACCACACTAAACAAGCATGGCTTCGGTGTGCTTGTTTAATTCCATCTACAATAACCTTTACCGTTTTTCATCCTGTTAAATCTGTTTGGATGTTAGTATGCGTTTTAATGATGGAGTTTTTTGTATTTTGGTTTTTTTTGATGGGTTATTCAACGTAATAAGAGGGTTTAAATGGAGTAAACCAGCTACCTTAGACGGTAAAGACAATAGTTTTTTAGACAGTATTCAGTCAAAGGCTATAAAGATAATTGGGATGTTTCTTTTTACAGGGTTATATATTTTTACCTTTTTTATAAAAACGTAATGTCTAAATTCTTTACATCATTCATTAATGCAATAAAACCTAAACCTATGACCAATGAAACCATAGGGACAATATTAAAAATTAAAACCATGAGAGATGCTATTTCAATCGAAAGGGCAACCTTATTGCACCCCAAAGTAAGGCAGGACGTAGTTAGTTGTATTGAAAAAGCCGAAGCCCAGTTCCCGGCAAACATGGCAATAAGAATAGTACAGGGGTTAAGAACTATTGACGAACAAAATGCCATATATGCACAGGGAAGAACAAAGCCAGGTAAGATAGTTACAAATAGCAGGGGAGGTCAGTCATATCATTGCTATGGATTAGCTGTTGACATAGCCCTACTATTTGACAAAGATGGAAACGGTAGTTTTGAAACACTATCGTGGGACACCAAATCAGATTCTGACAAAGACGGTAAGGTAGATTGGATGGAAGTAGTTGATATTTTTGAAAGTGCAGGGTGGACTTGGGGTGGACGATTTCATTCTATTCCCGATGCCCCTCATTTTGAAAAACATTTTGGTATCCATTGGAAGCGGTTGTTTGAAATGTATAATTCTGGTAATTTTATTCCAGGCACGAAATATATTGAAGTCTGAAAAAATATTTTGTCAATTATCCCCTTTTAATTACTTTTGGCATCTACTTCTCTTTCCACTGTATGGTGTAAGACAGCAGCAAGTTAGGTGAAAATGGATGGTGAAAAAAGGTAATTTGTTAGGGGGTAGAAAACAGGGTGGAAATAGCAAATAAGCTGGAAGTAGGAAAGTGTCAGAAACGGCTTAGAGTATAATTTTAGGTAGCGGTCAGGTTAAATATCGGTTCATTTTTGGGTGCAAAAATGTTTTGTTAGTTACAAACCGTTGACTATTTTTAACTTGTAGTAAAAAAAAAGACGGCCAAGTGTACAAGACTCGACCGTCATAAACCGAGGAAACCAAGTTGTAGGATTTAAACCTACATTTCTGATTTGAAAGATCAGCGTCCGAATTTAGACGAGACCAGCCTCTGTTTTTGTTGTTGGGTAACAACTTCGCAATACTAATGATTTTTAGCCTAAAGTTACACATTGACATTATACACAATTGTTGCAAAGATTCCCTATAGGTTTTATTAGGAATAAATACCTTTGCACTCCTTTTTGTAAAAAAAATCTCAATTACTTTTTCTTCTTTTTGGGTGGGGTGTTGATAACCATATTCAAAAGGTTTTCAAATGAAGTATTAACCTTTAGGGGGATGTGCTTTTTAGCGACTTTCTTCGCTGCCTTTTTCTTTGTAGCCATATCCTAAAATTACGAACTTGTAACCTTAATTTCTATTGCCTCAATTATTTTGTCCAGTAGTGTTTGCCTGACTTGCCCACCTACAACATCCCATTTAGCCGGTTTATATTTAAGCCCTTTATTTCTAAGTAGTGGCCTGTTTGTTTTAAGAATGAAAGTACCGTTACGGGCAGTGACTTTGTATTGTTCTGTTTCTAAGGTTTGGGAAACCCTTTCCACTTGCAAGCGGATATTAGCCCTTTCATGTTTTATCACTATTCCAAATCTCACATAGCTAAAGTAGACAAAATATAAATCTGCAATTCTATTATTTAGGAGGGTAATTAGTAACTTTATGGCACAAAAAAAGGGTATTGCAAGTACCCTGATTTTAATATTTTGAGGCTTCCCCGGCCTTTATACTGATGTATGCAAGTGCGTTTTATTTGAATACTCAAATTTAATTCATTTGTATGGCATACGGAAAAGTTTTACTGCGAAAAATCTTTACTATATTAGACAGGCTAAACAAAAAAATGTTGGACTTCGTTAATTATATGTCTTCTTATGGCAAGTCGGTAAAGGACGGCCACAAAACCAATGCCTTCGCCCCCTTGGTTTGGCTCTTAGTTTTTCTTATACCATGCCTTATTGTTACAATATTTTTTGTCAAGAATGATGTAATTAAATATTTGCTCGTAGGGTTGATTATAATTTTGGTTTTATTTGCCTTATTAATGTATTTTTTATTGCTTAAAAAAGACCCGAAATTACTTCAGTCGGAATGGTACAGATTAGAAAACAGGAAACTGGATTTAATAATGCAACAAGGGGATGAAAACCCAATAATCCCCGATAATTTATTAAATAGTTCTGAAATAGGAGGAGAACTAACAGATGACTAAATTATATATCATAATATTACCGCAAACTATAGAAAGGGATAAAGTTATTGAGTATCTCAAATCAATTAACGCCATCAGTTTTTGGTTTTACCACCTACCTGCTACATTTTTTGCCAGATCAACATTAAACGCAAAACAGTTACAAGATAAGATTGTAGCCAAATTCCCTACAGAAAGAATACTTATAATAAATATTAATAGTCATTTAGATTATAGTGGCTTAGTCCCAAATGACCACGTCCAATATTTTACTAATCTATAGCTGGTTATTCCTCTCCGTTAACAAACTCAATTCCTTTTGTCTTTGGAGGTTAAGTATTAAAAATGAGCATGAGGAACTTATATGCGAGATATTAGTGTGGCCTGTACCGCATAGAAGTTGGGCAACAAGAAAGCCATTTTGGTTTGCTGTTGTAATAGCAGTCATTAGTACGGTTTTAGCATTAGTAGGGAACATATTGCTCTCCAAAAAAACAGACCAAGAGCAGAACCAACGAGACAGCCTACAAGAGAAGCACCTAAATATCCTATCCGATTCAGTAGCCAATCTTCAAAAACAAATAAAGGATTACGAAAAGGTTTCCGCAACGGATACCACAAAAAGTAGCGACTAACGGCCTTAGCATTTACTCCTTCGCCATCTAATCCAGACTTTGCAGCTTTATGCAAGGGTACGGCTTCAGACCTCTTTTTTTTGCGAAACAAGTTTGCAACCCTTGCAGTGGACTGAAATATAATGACCAAAAACCAACGTCTCATAAAATTGTTTTTAGGTGTTAATTGATATGGTTTAAACGGGGATAATAAAATTGATTGTTTGAAACACCACTATTTTAAACTGTGCCTTTTCTTCCTTAATTAGCTTGTAAACATAGGAAGTTGATATTTCTTTACTATCTGCATACTGTTTAACAGTTACAGCGTTCTTTGGTAGCTTATCTACCTTTTCATATTTGTTTGCGTTCTTTTTCATGCTGCAATATATTAAGGTTATAACTTGTAACCAAATAAAGTTTTAAAAAACTCCCCCGCTAACCACAGACAAGGGAGTGAACCACAAACCACCTATGCAATAAGCCAACAATAAAGAGCAATAAACATAAAAGTTTGTAAGCAAGCACATAAAAAGGTAATAGGATGTACTCTCATGCTGCTATAAATTTAAGATAAGGGATATATCTTTTTTGATGCGACATTTCCAGCCACCAATCCTGCACTTTACACGGGTGAGTTTCTTGAAATCCTTCCAAATAATAATGAAAGAAAACATTGTATTGGTATTCTGGTTTATGTTTAACAGTTATTTTCTTTCGTTGTCCGTCTTCTCTTACAACGATATGCAGATGCCCTCTGTCATTTTGCACACGGTACTTTTGATTACCGTAGGTTACCGTATTGGTGACTTTATCAATAAATAAACTATTCATTATTAACTATTTATTTTTAGTTGCGCTAATATGAGAGTTACACGAAACCTATGCGAACATTCCTAATTCTTTAAAGAGACGTTTATTCGCAATCTCTACATATTCGGGGTTCAACTCTATGCCTACAAAGTTACGGTTGACTTTCCTTGCATAAATACCAGTTGTTCCGCTTCCAAAGAACGGGTCAATTACAAGCCCGTTTTCGGGGCATCCTGCCTTTATCATACGTTCTACCAATCTTTGCGGATAAGTGGCAAAATGGGCTTCGCTGTTAGGCTCTGTGTTGATACTCCATACCGTTCTCATATTCTTACCATCCGGGTTTGGCCTCATGTTTCTTTTCCTGTAAGATGTTTGGCCTGTTCCTTCATCCCATTCGCTTACCCCGTTGGCTTCCAAATCATCACCGCCCCACCTATCCAAAGGCTTTGTATATGGTTCTAATCGCTGCTCAAAATAATACCCGGTTGAATTTTTGGTAAAGAAGTATATTTTTTCAAAATCAACCGTAAACCTATCAGTGGCACTTTGCGGCATTTGGTTTGGCTTATGCCAGATAATAGTATTTCTTAAAATCCATCCTCTATCAATCATCTCAATAGAAAATCTTTCCGGTACAAGGCAAAGGCATTTTTCAGGTAATCCGCAACCCATTCTATTCGGAGCAACCTTACTCCGGTTTGCATTTGGATTTTTAGGGTCGTTGGTATTTACATCAGCACCGTTCTTTGCCCTAACACCGCTTGCATAAGTATCGCCTAAATTTACAAAACAAGTTCCCGTTGGCTTTAAAACTCTTTTCACTTCATCAAATACATTTGCCAGGTTAATTACAAACTGCTTAAAATCGCTTTCACCTCCTAATTGTTCTTCATGCCCGTAATCTCTCAATCCCCAATAAGGTGGTGAAGTAATGCAGCAATCAACACTATTATCAGGCAGCGTTTTTAAAACTGTTAAGCAATTCCCTTCTATTATTTTATTTACTTCCATTTTGACATTTATAATTTAAAGTTTCTACTAAAGGGCTTCGTGTAACACCCGGTTTTCTGCTATACTGGCTTCCGAATCTACTGCCGAACTTTCTGTTCCCTGAATACCAGTACAGCAGAAAGCCGCAAACGTTAGTGGCTATACTACCAGACTTTTACTTTTGAAGTGGACATCATACTTGGTTCCTTTCCCATCCCATGTTCCGACAACTATTGCACTACCATCTTTTTTTTCATAAAAACATCCATGAGGGCTATTATTTATGCAAACCCAATCGGGGCTTTCTTTTACTTCTTCTGCTGAACAGCTAATCCCCATTATACTTTCATCTTCCTTTAAAAACCATTTAGGATTATTTTCAACCGTTCCTCTACCAAGCCTTTTGTTAGCATACACGGTCATACCTCCACCGGTTATAAAAGAATCTTCTTGTGCCAAATATTCATAGTCGTATTCACGATTAACTTTTATAGATTCTTTATCTGTATAATCAAACCTTCTGAATTTAGCCCCTCTTAATATTGTTCCATCTGGGCAAACCCAATCTTTTTGTAAAACATAAACTGACATATTTTTTAATTTTTAAAGTTACTAATTAATCACCCGTACAGCCACTAACAAGGGTATTGCTTCCATTGGGCTGCGACAAAAAACTCATCGGTATTACTACCTTCAACTAAGTGCATGGGCTGAACTGCACCTATAAAATTCCCAACGGCAGCAATACCCAACGTTATCCGCTAATTTACAAAATATCCCCAATAGGAGGCTCTGGGTGTCCCATTTCTATGACCTTTGCATCCTTTGGACGGACATCGTTAATAAATTCTTTTAATGCCTCTATTCTTTTTTCTGCACCGGCTAATTTTATTTTTAGCTCTGCATTTTCAGCCGTTAATTCCTGCACCTGCTTACTTACAATATCAAAAGCTCCCGCCTTACTGATATTTACTATTTGTTCGGAAAGATTGTCAAAGATGTTCACGGTGTTTATTTTAAAGGTAATTAAATTGTTTAAAGCCTCTTTTTTCAGTAATAAGATCAACTAATTTATTATAAGCATCCCTGTATAATTTTCTTATCCTGCCATGTGTGGGGATGGCTTCATATTCTTCAAGCGCTGAAATTAGTACTTGCTCAATGTCTGCCGGGTGCATTTCTTCAGGGTTGAAATTTTCATCCAATAAATTTTCTGGTTGTGCAAGAATATTGCTGCTCATTGTGGTTAATTTTAGCGGTTAAAAAATAATGTATAAAACAGTTTTCCAAAACAGGAACAAATAGATTGCTATAATAAGCCAGGTTATTAGCTTAGTTGTGTTTTGCTTTGTCATTGGTTTTAAGTTTATGGGGTTATTTATTTGGGGTTAATTGGTAAAAATGTAGCTTCTTTTATTAGACGTAACACGAATGTATTTTAGCCCCAGTTCTTTTACTTGCTGCTTCATTCTGTAAGTGCCTAAACATTGCTCTAATTCAATCATAGAAGGGTCAAGGCCAAAACATTCACCGGCTATCTTTACATCATCATGTTGCACGTCATTCACTTTGAATTTACCTAAATATATTTTTTCGTGTTTCATCATTAATAGTATTAAGGTTAACAATTAATTTTAGTGGATAGCTGCCTAACTTTTGTTTTGATATACTCAGGCAGTAAATACGGATTATCATAGGCAACACTGCCGGGGCTGTAAACCATAACCCAAAGGGAAAGGGTTTTATCCTTAACAACACAAAGGCTTTCTTTCCCGGTGTTCTCATTTACATATTTTTCAATGCTGTATTTTTTATCCTGAAATAAAGGCGTTGCATTGAAATAAGATATTAATTGAGTTTGCATAAAAAATATTTTTAATTAAGGTTAAGTAATAGGGTTAATCGGGTACGGTTTTAGTAAACAGTTCAGGGAATTGATCTGGCGTATTGACGGGGGTTATTATGCTCTTAACGCCCCAAACCTTAGCCATGTAGTGTATTATTTCAATGTCCCAAAATTTGCCATTGGATTTATTATAAAAATGGTTTTTAGGAAGTGTACATTTTCCGTATATGCAGCAACTAATTTTTGCCAGCATGGCTTTTTCTTTTTCACTAAGCGGGGTAGTAATACAGGCAAAAAACGCTTCTTTATTTTTCAGCATTATTTCAGGCAATGGGATGGTATTAAATATTTGAGCTATCCCGTCAAATGAGTATATAAGATTTACAGATAATTGTTTCATAAATGTATTTATTAAGTAGGTTAATTAAAAGAGGGGTTAAAAAGGGAGTGCAACAACCTTGCCCCCTCCCTTGCCATAAATAAACAAGGTTAGGCCGGTAATGAATTTAAAATGTTTTTAGCGTAATAAATAGACGAATTTGATATTTGCCTCATCCATGCACCTATTGAGGGCGACCAATGGAAGCCGTAGGATTTTAAGCTTTTACGGGTTTCTTCGGAAGGGATGGAAGGGAAAAATATTTGCACCCGGTTATCTTCGCTGCTGATCTTCAATGTAACCCCGTTTATTTCCTCTTCGCTGGTTTCTATTGCCGCAACCCTTGTAAGGTGTTCAATCCTTTTGCGGGTGTTATTTATTACCCCGTTATTGTTTGTCAGCTTGTAAGATGGTATCCCAACCCTGCCACAAAAATCAGGTTGCAAAAATTTGATTGCCCTTTGTTCGTTTATTCCCATTTCAACTAACAAAGTAACCTTTTCAGCATCCGGGCAGTTTTTTTTAATTACCTTATTTATTTCCTTAAATAGTTCTTGTAACTTCAAAAGGTTTTCCAATTTAGTTTGTAGCTTGTCTAAGGCATTGGGATCGTCTGAACTTATGGCAGTACCATTTAACAGGGTTTCGGCTCTGTCCTCATAGTATTTTGCTTTCTTTCCGGCCTCAATACTTTTTGCCATTGTGTTATGGATTTTTGCCCGGTAGTTACGATCTCTTTTTTCTGAATGATGCCCGACTAAAATAGGCTGTCCCATTGGAATAACGGAGGCCATTTTATCTGATTGCTTCCAAAGAGAAGTGGAAAGACTTTCATTTTTAGCCGCTAAATTTTGGTAGGCTTCCAGCCTGTTTTGTTTGCGTTCTTCGTAATTGCTTTTCATTGTAATATTTTTTTGTGGTTTAAATTTATTTTCCTATTGCAACAAGTCTATTTTTTAATAACTTCCTTTCATACTCCTTGCCTTCATATTCTTCGACAACTGTAAGGGTTTTATCAGTTTCTTTTATTACTCTTTTGAAAATTGAAGGCGTGCCATTATTCCAAAGGAATTTTTCACCGGGCGTAAAGTCTTTGGCTGGTTTGGCTGCTGCCCAGCCAAAATATTGCAGCCATATACAAGGCGTGCCATCTATTACTTTATTCCCGTAATCATTGCCATTATATGAGTATCTCATGGTATTAAGTTTTTATTGTATGGTTTAAAGAAGTGGTTAATAAAATCTTACTGTATTTGCTCCCCGTCTTACTCTTTTTGCATAACGTGAAGCCGCTTTGTCAAGTCTTAATTGACTGTTTTTACTTCCCCACCCTGCCTGAATTTTATCCGGGTCAATAGGTTTTGGTTTGCGTTCCTTTTGGTATTTAATCGGGTCGTATTCTGTAAAATTTAAAGACAGAATATCCAATATATTACCATTTGTAAAATAATTGCCATAGCCGGGAATGGTTTTAAACTGCTTTACAAACTCCCGGCCCCACTCAATAGGATATTTAGGATATTCGCCGCCCTGAAACAAAGGAGTAAAAGCGTAGTGAAATTTCATGCTCCCGGACTGTTTTTTTACACTTGTCTTTAGTCCGGTTTGCTCAAAGATTATTGTTTGCAATTCAGAAACTTTCATTTTGTCTTTTTTAAATTGTGGTTAATTAGTTTACTCTGAATTTCATCCCGGCAGCTTTGAACATATCATTTAACAGTTTCTTACCTGCCCTGTAAATCTTTGGAGCATTCCAGAAGTGGTAAATTTCAACTTCGGACGGATCATCAAAACTTTTGATTGCTGCCGGAATCCCGGACAGATTGCAAAATACTTTTTTACCCATGTCTCCAGTAAGTAAAAAAACTCTTTCGTTGTTGTTTATTGTTGTGGTCATAATATCCCGGTATTTAATTCCCCTGGTTACGGGTTGCAGGTTGTTTATTTATGGTTATTAAATAGAGGGCTGTTATAATCGAATATCACGGCTAATCCGCAGCCCTTTGCCCGTCCTGAACTTATCAGGAAACAGGACAGTTATATTAATCTCATTGCTGCTAAAATACCGTCCTTGTTGCCTCCGGCCTGAATCAAAGCAAGTGCAATACCTTTAGCGGCATTCATATTACCTTTACTCAGTTTACTAATTACTGCCATATAATCGGCATAATGATGTTGAGTAATAGCGAAAGAGTTTTCAATCTCAGAAACTACTGGTTTCAAATGTGTAGCAAGTTCATTAATAAACTCAGTGGCATTTGTAGCATTGTTAAGCATAATTGATAAGTTTTTAATACTAAATAACTAATTAACACCCCAAATATACAACACCAGATAACCACAATCCAAATATTTTG
>OFQY01000184.1_pt1 | contig 28625 bp, 40 predicted proteins | sample 1542991 | NCBI WGS metagenome assembly OFQY01 (sample SAMN07774224, study PRJEB24372) | wastewater metagenome | isolation source: Exp Tend VB 10WW | collected 2016-02 | reverse complement strand
AGTCGTCGTCCGAGCGGGGGAACAGGACCGTGCCGCCTTCCGCCCCGAGCGCGGCAATGGCGAGAGCCAGCGCGGCGGTGTTGTCGCTGGCCCCAGCCGCACCGCCGAAGTCGGTGATGCTGACGGCATAGTCGCGCAGCTTGGCCTGGACGGTGCGGGCAACGGCGCCTGTACCGGACTGGATAAAGCCAACAAGAGCCGACCCCCCGGACGCGGCCAGCGCCGCCGAGGTCGGGCGGGCGTCAAGGTCAGCCTGCACCGTTGAAGGGCCGGTGGAGCCGATCAGCGCGGCCCCCGTGGCAGCGGCAAGGGTGCTGTATTTGGCGAGATAGAGACCCGCATTATAGCGATAGTTGGCGGTCGTAACGAGGCCGCCGGTATTGCTCTCGACCACCATGGGCACAAACGCGCCATCCGGAAAAACCGTGAGGCAATCGGTCATGTCGCTGATCTGGGTGCCGCTCATGATATATCCGAAAAGTAGGAGGTAAGTTCTTCCGAGGTCGCCGTGTTGGAAAGACTGTCCGTTACCGTGCAGGTCCAGATGGCTGATTCAGTGGTGTTCGGGTCGATGCCGGTCTGGGTGAACGTGCTTGCCGCCGCCGCCGGGCTGTTGGCCGTGGGCGGGAAAGCGACCAGCGTATAGCTAACGAGGTTCCACGCATAGGTGTAAGGCCCGGTGCCGCCGCTGCCGGACGCGGTGCAGGTGCCGGTCGTCGCCGTACCAGTGCCGGAGGAAAACCCCGAAACGGCAGTCGTGTCGAGGGCGCACGAAAGCGTCACAGAGCCGGAGGGGTTGAACACGAGGCGCGAGACGTTGTTGGTATCGCGCACCCACATTTCGGTGATCGTCCGCAGCGTGTTCGACGCATCGCGGACCTTGAGGACCGTGATCGTGCGAAGGGTGTTCGTGCCATCGCGGATTTTGAGCGCGGCGGTCATTAGTAAGCCATCCAGACATCGCCCGCGACGGACGTAGGATCGGGATCGCCGGACGCCGTAACATAGACCGTGCCGTTCACCTGTCCCGCCGCGTTCCAGTAGAGATAGACCCCCTTGCCGGAACGGGTGATATCGTCCGTCATCGTGCCGCCAGCGACAGGCAAGCCCCCCAAGGCCCCGATGGCGTTGACCGCGCTGCTCTGGCCCGTACCGCCGGATGCGATGCCGAGCGGATCGTTGCCCGCCAGAAAGTCGTCAAGGCCGGGGTCGATGGTGGGCGGCAGGGTCGCAATCTCGTAATCGTCAACGGTGGTAAGGATAGCCCCGTCAGCGTCGGCCAGGACCCACTTGATCGTCTGACCGTCCACAATCCAGATTTCGGGGAAACGCCCGTCCCCGTCCGAAAGCACGGGGTTCGTGTTTTCCGTCGATCCCCCAGCCGTGGTGTAGGTGGTGATCCGGGTCGTGGTGTTGGCCGTGTAGAAGCTCAGCTCCCAGCCGATGCCGATGGCGCTCGCCTCGTCAATGACGCTGAAAAGGCCGGTGTCGAAAAGGATGCGGGTCATTGTCCGGTCTCCCGAAGCGGACAGACGCGGCGCGACGAATCCGCAAGTTCCGGCTCGCCCGCCAAGGCCGCGAGCGTGAACGAATCCTCGCAACGGCGCTGCTGGATCAACACCCGCATACGCGACATAAGCTCATGCTGGAATGAGGTGATCGGCTCGTCCTGGACGGAGCGCGGCTCATAGCGCGGCATGTTCCGAATTGCGGCCCCCACATCAACCTGCGTGATCGGCGGGGCGCGATAAGCCGGAGGCTGCGTGCTGGTGCACGTCACCTGTCCGCCAAGGGGGACGCAGGTGGTCGTTACCTGCATCAGGAGAAAGAGGATCATAGCCGCGGCCTCCAGTTCGGATTGGCGGGGTCGTCCTCCAGCGTGGCCTCAATAACAGGGATGGCATAGGCGCGGCCAACGGCTGAGCCGGCCCCCTGAGAAAGCCCCCCTTGCAGGAAATCGCCGCCGCGACGCATGAAGTTCGGGCGGCTGAGAAGCGCCCCTTGCAGCACATCACGCCCCACGCCGCTATACGCCAGTCTCATTGCGCCCAGGCCCGCTGCGATCTTGGGCAGGAGGCCGTAGGAGCCGCCGTTGGCCGCGCCGTATGCGTCCAGTACGCCGCCGCCAGCAAGCGCGCCGCCGCCAACGGCAAGGCGGGATGCCGTGCCGCTGTTCGGCAACCGATCCGGCAACACGCTCCGCATCGCGTCCTGCAACTCGTAGAACGGGCGATTTGTCGAAGCGGCTTGGGCATTGCCGCCATAGCGCCGGGTCTGGCTACGGATCGCCAAGCCGAATTGACCCGGCGAAACGACACCATCCTCCGTATTGACAGCCCGCATCTGGGCATCGCGAAGGATGGAGGCGTGACGGTAGGCATTGTCAGCGTTGCGAAGCGCCGGAATGACGCTAGGCTCTTGACGGCGCGCAAGCCCCCGAAATGCCGCCTCCGCCCGGTCGAGCGCGGCCACGGCTGGCCCAGATAGGTGAGTGTCCCGAACGGCCACCCGCGCGTCGCGGATGATCTGCATCGCCGCCTGATAACGCGGGCCGTCAATGCCATTCGCGGTAAGGTCGCGGATTTGCTGGAAAGCCGACTGGAGGAGCCTGCGCTGGTCCTTCAATAATCCACGGCGCGTGCCCCTCGCTTCCGCTGCGGCGAGAAGCCGATTGAAGCCCTCATCAGGCGTGAGGGAACGCCCCGTGAGCGCATCGCGATAGGCTTGCCCGACAGCCTCATCCGTGGACTGCATCAATTCTTCGCCGGTCGTCGCGGCGCGGTTGGCGGTCTGGCCGATTGGGGCCAAGGCTTCGTCATGCGCGGCGCGCTGGGCATCCCAATAGGAATCAGCATAGCGATCGGCTATCGCGTCTCCAGCAATCGGAAGGCTGGTCGAAGCCTGTTCCATGTTGGAAGCGGCGCGGCCAAGTTGCGACCCTACCGGCCCTTGCGTGTCGCGAAGGATTTGCCCCGGCGTCATCCGGACGCCACGATCCGCCAGCAAGCGGGCATTGGGGGCGCGGACTCCCCCCACCACAGTCCCGGCGCCGCGCATCGCGCCAGCCCCGACCTCGCCGCCGACCACGTTCGTCATGCCCCCGATAGCCGCACCGGTCAGGGGATCATCCGGATTGCTGGCCGCGCCATAGGTCGCCCCATAAGTGGCGTTTCCGGCGACGCGCGGGAGGTATCGAGCCATCGACTGCTCGCCAAGATCGACGCCAAGTCTGCCCATCAGACGGCCAGCGTTCGCCTCGATTGCTGTGGTGGGAAGCACGGACCCAGCGGCATCGCCAAGCCCTGCTGCCCACGGATGCTGTTCGCGGGACATATCAAGGCGCTGCTGATAGTCGCCGCCCAGCGCGAGCGGGACGAGGTTGGCGGTTGCCGCATTGGCAAGGTGCCCGATAAACGCGCCGCCAGCGGACTGCGAGGACGCCGCGTTGGATTGCTCAGCCGGCGTTAAGTCCCGGTTTGTGGTCCATGTCTCGGGGTCAAATTGAACGCCCCCGCGCCTGTAGGCTGGCAATCCTACCCTGCGGCGATAGTCCAACCCTTCCTGGAGATTTCCGACGCCTCCCAGTGTCCTCTGCGCTTCTGCCAGAATATCGGCATCGGGCGCACCCGCCAGCATCATTTGGCGGATGTGGTCTGCCGCCGCACGTCGCGCTTCATCGACCACGGCCTGCTGCTGCGTGTTCAGTTCGGTCTGGCCGGGCCGGTCAATTAACGGCGCGTTCGGATCGAAGCCGGGATCGACGTTGAGCGCCGTAGGCCGGCCTTCTGCATTGGATGGGGCCTGTTGGTGCGGTCGCAAGGCAGCTTCGCGCTGCGCCGAAAGCCGCTCCCGCTCGGCGGGGGGGAGCAATGCCGTATAGTTTTCGATAGAAGCGCTCAGTTCGCGGCGGAGCTGGGTAATCCGGTCGCGGTTGACCTCATCCCTCTCTGTCGGGGACGGGACCATGCTTATATAGTATTGGCCTTCCTGGTCGGTCGTGCTGGCATCCGGCGTGCGGAAAAGCTGGCGGATCGAGCTAATCATGCGCGTGTGAGCATCGCGGAAACGGGCCAGCCCCGAGGTGTATGGAAAGATATTTCCGGCAACTTCGCCCGCTGTGACCCGGCCCTCGTAAGGCTGGAAAGTCTCCTCCACATCGTTCAGTTCGCGAAGCAGCCGCACCGCGGCAAGCGCGCGCTCGCGGGCGGCGGCGGTGGTCGCCTCGTTCATGCCCGGCGGGAGTTGAAGGTCGCGCGCTCTACCCTGATTCTGAAGCGCCTGCCCCTGCACCTCGACAGGCGTAATCGCTGTGGTGCGATTGGCATTGGCCACCCCAGCCGCAGCCGTAGCGCGAGCCGAAGCGTCCTGCGCCGGAGTCTGCGGCGTGGCGATAGGCGTAATCAGGGGGCGCGGCGATGCCGCCTGCCCCTGCGGATGCCACGCACCGCCCTGATAGACGAGGGTTTCACCGTTCTCATTGGTGGCAATCTGGCCGTCACGATAGGTCTGCAAAGCCATCAGTAAGCCCCCCTTGCGCCGCGAGAGCCGAAATAGGGCACCCGGCCAAAACCGCGCTGATCGACGTGTACATGATCCCCTTCATTGAGGATATGCGCGCCGGGGAAATGCCGCCGGGCCTGTAGGTAAAGCTCCCTCATGCTTTGCCCTTGGGCAGGAACAAAGTCGGCTGCATCCCCAAATAGGTGACGAGAGTTCGGAACCCCTCCCACGGCACGATTGCCCTCGGGGGTGCGCCGACCGGACGACATACGCCCTGCGGTGAAGGTCGCCGGGTCAACGAAAGGTGCGCGGGCCTTGCGGACCCGCCCTCCCCGGTGCGTGCGTTGGATATTGAGAGCGGCGGTCTTCAAGTGTCAGCGGGACATTGCCGCTAAAGGCAGGGGCTGTTCCATTCGCAGGCTGCACCACGAAACCCGGCGGAAGCTCGCGCGTCGGGGCCGTGACAGTCGGGGCGGTTGGACGCGGATATGGAACCCCGTTTATCGTCATCACATCGCTGCGATAGACGGCGCGCGGGCGCCCATTCACATCGCGAGAGTTTAGGTTGATTACGTCATCGCCCGGCCCGACATTGCGATATTGCGGGTTGGCGACAGATGCCAGCCGCTCCACGTCCATCGCGGACTGGATCACGTAATCGAGACTGTTATCGTCCGGGGTGAAGGATTGAAGCTGCTGCTGCGTAACGCCGTGCGCCAAGAGGTCCGGCGCGATGCGCTGCAATTCCGCCGCACGCTGCGCTATCGGCACGCCGCGAAGGTGTTGCGCCGCATTTGCCATGTAGAGGTTCGCAGCGGACATGCGCGCTCGTTGGCCCGTGTCCATCCCGTTCAACGCTGTGACGATCTGGCCGGCACGTTCCGGAGCAAGCACGGTCAACGTCCGCAGAACGTCGGGCGGAATGTCGTAAGACGGTGCGGAAGGGGCGGCTGGTGCCGGCATGGAAGGCACCCCCACTGCCGCGTTTATGCCATTGCTGACTTGCTGCCCGACATTAGGGGCGGTGGGCTGCGTATAGGCACCTTTTGCGCCAGCCTGCGGGCGCGTGACATTCCCGAGCAGGATTTCGTCAAATCGCTGGCGGCGGTCTGCCTCACGCTCCGCAGCGTCTGCCTGCTGCTGGCGAAGCAGCCGATTGACCCGCGCCGTCTGGCCCGCCTCATACGCCCCAGCGCACCGGGGATATCGACTTCTGTGATGCCGAACGGATTTGGCATTATCCACCCCCGAACGGGTTGGCCCACTTGGTCGGGTCATAGCCCCCGCCCTTGTTGCCACCACCACCGCCGCCAAAACCGCCACCACCCTGGTACAGATAGGCTGACAGGGCATTATTGATGCCGGAATTGATCGCGGAGCCGGTGTTGGCATAGGAGGACGCACGCGCATTGCCCTGTTGCGTGTAGGCGTTCGAGATGTTGTTGGCCGCATTGGCCCCCGCCGCCGCCGTGCCCCCAACCGCTTGCTGGCCGACCCCGGCAACCCCGGCAAGCCGATTCCACCAATCCCCGAACTCGCTGGCCGCCAGCCCCTCGCCGAACCTTTGCTCGGCCTTCACGCCAGCGCCGGAATGCAGCAGTCCCCGCGCCGCGGCCCCACGGTCGATTGCACGCAAGCCCTCGTTATAGCGGAAGTCGTAACCAGGCGACGCGGTGAAGGCGGTCAGGTCGGGGGCCTGTCCGCCTATCCCATAAGCGCGGGAAAGCATGTCAAGCGCGCCGGACCCCGCAGCGCGCCACGGTGCATAGTCAGCGCGGGTCTGGTCGTATTGGCGCTGTTGCTCGGCAATGGATTGTGCGGCGGCCTGCTTCTGGGCCTTCGCGGCCTTGTTGCCGGAAATGATCTGAGCGCCGGCGCCGACAACGGCGGCACCTGCAAGGGCTACTGCGGGAGGCATGACAAATCCTCTCGGGTGATCTGGAACCATTCGACCAACGGGCCGCCGGGTTCGCGAGCGCGGATGCCATCGGACTTGAGGCCGATCAGGCGCGTGAATAGCCGGGCTGCACGATCCTCGACCGGGATGCGGCCAAAGACGACATGCGCTTCCATCGCAGTCAAGGCATGGCGCAGACCGGCCCGAGCGGCGTGGATCGCCTCCTTTCCACGCCCCTCGGAACTGAATTGCATGTGAGCCTCAAGCACCGCTGAGGTGATGGGTTCGAGGAAGAAAAAACCGTGGTCGCTGATGAGCGTCGTCACCCGCGCCATATATTCGCCAGCGTCCTGCCCGATCAGGGCGGATACAAAAGGCGCGTCCGCAGCCGTCGCCACGCGAAGCGGAAACGGGCTTTTGACGTAGCGCTCTGGCGTGACTTGCTGCACGGGCGACCCTAGCGGAACGATCTTTTCTAGCTAGGGTCACCGGGCGATCAGGGCGGTGCCCTTCCCCTATAGCGCGATCGGAATGGAAAATCTAGCCTACGTTCCACGCCGCCCCTGTCGAAAAGACAGGAACAGGAACCGCTCCCCCGCCAACGACTGCTGCTCCAAATACCGGCCCCAGAGCATCCGTCACAAAGTCCCTTGCACCGGCCCCTGCGGTAGCGGCGGCAGTCAGAGTGGCGACCGTCTTGGCTGTGGTTTTTATCCAAAGGCTGGCCGCGACCGAAGTGGGGGTGATGGCCCCGAGGGTAAGAGTGATCGCGGGCGTAGTGGTCGCCGTTGCGACCGACCCAGAGACGCCATTCGCCGTGACAACCGAAACACTCGTTACCGTACCCCCCACATCGGCAATCGGATAGAAGGCCAACACGCCGGACATGCGGGCCAGCACGCGGTCGTCCGCCGTCGCCACGATATCCGCCGGGCTGCCGGCGGTAGAGGAATAGCGCCCGATCACGGAAAAGGGCTGGCTGTCCCGCAGCATCGCGTTGGTGACCCCGGCGGGGGCAATGGACAGGGTGATGCCGTCCGATACCTGGCCCCCGCCATCAAGACCCGAACCCGCTGGCGTCGCTACCTCCCCCGCAGCCGCCATGTTGCTTCTGCGGGTGATCGAGTTCAGGAAATTGTTTGCCTGTCGCGTGAGAAACCCGGTGGCGGGATCGATGAATTGCGCGGGCGGCGGAATGTTTTTGTTGTTCGCCACGGCCTATCTCACGTCCGCGAATCCGCTAATCACGTAACGCTTGCTGATCGATGGCATTTGCAAGCGTATCTGGAGCTGCCTGAACGAGACGCCTACTCTCCAGATGCAGCGCGTGAGATATTCGCCCACCCGGCCAAGCGTGCGGGGTAGCGGCGCGCCGAATGTGCGTCCACCGTCCTTGGAATATGACAGCAGCACCTGCGGGTCGGGATCAAGGCTGTTGCCCACCCCCGTCTCGCAATACATCTCGAACGAATAGAGCGTGGATTTGAGCCGGTTGGTCTGGATGCCGGGCAGCACGATCTCGATAGGGATAACCTCCCCGTCCTCGGTCTGCACATCATAGCTTTGCGTGTAGAGCTTGCCGGTATAGGCGTCCCCGAAGATGGTCGTGCCGTAAGCCTCCGATGCATTGGCGACCCGGTAATTGTCCCGACCCAGGGAGCGCCGTTCATGCCACGCCCCGGTGGACATGTCATAGCCGAACGTGCCGACATCCGTATTCAGGATGTAGCATTTGTGGCCCTCGATTGTGCTGGTGAAGGCGCGGAACCATGAAGCCGAGGCGATCTTGAACTCGATGGCGTGCGTTGAAATGCGGGTCGGGAGATAGCCGTTGAGCCGGTACACGATCAGGTCATTGCCGACAAAGTGCACGCTGTTGTCGATCTTGGCGATGCTGTTGCGGTCCCGGCACCCGCGCTCGATAAAGGCGTTCGGGGAGCGCTCGAACGGGAAATCCGCCGCCCCGGTGTCGATCCATATCTCAATCGTGTTGGTGCCGAAGAACTGCAATTCCCTTTGCAGGTTGATGACCCCCACAATATCGTCCGGGTCGCCTTCTACCGTAGCAACGTCAAGCGGGTCATAGGAAAGCCCGTCCCCGATGGCCGAGATGATGAACTGGTCCGATTCAAACACCGGCCAGACGAAATAGCCGTCGATATAGGTCACACCCGAAACCGGGGGCAGGTTGACGATGTTTGTGTAAAGCGTGCCGCCGGACAGGACATAGCCCTGGTTATTCAGCGCGCCCCCCTGGATCGCCAGCTCCTCCCCATTGTCCGCCATCTGGACCGGGAGCGAGCCGGCCACGGTGCCATGGCTTGTCGCCGTGCCGTTTTCGTCAACGCTGTAGAGCGTCGTGCCGATCACGGTATAATAAACCCCGCCCATCGTATGCGAGCCGCGGGTTGCGCTGGTGGAGATATCGGAGAAGGGCACGAGGCCGGGGATACCGAGAACCGCGAACGCTTCCGCCTTGTCGCCGTCGCTACTTTCCGCATAGGCGTTGACGAGCTTCGCGCCCGACCAGACTTTCGAGCGGCCTTCGGAATACTGGAGTGCTGGCCTTAAATGCTGAGGCATGGCGCGACCTTCTGCGGTCGATTTTTACGCATCCATTCGGCATGGCGCACGTCAGAACATGTCTTGCACTGCCGTCTCCCGTTGGGGTCTCCGTACAGATTGCCGGGAACCATCGCATGGCCCCGGATGCAGAAATCTTTTTTGGTCGAATCCATCCGGCCCCGACCTCGACGAACCATATCGTTAAAATTATCCTGCACCGTTCCCCAATAAAGATGATCTGGATTCACGCAGGATGGAACGTCGCAATGATGAAGTGCCATGTGCTCTCGACTTGGGCGAGGCCGCTCATGAAGCATGAGGCTGGCATGTGTGGCGTGCCAGTATTTCCCGGGGCCATCGGCACCACGAGCAATCAAACCATAGCCTTTTCGATTGACCGCAGCGAGCCACAGCCAACACCCCGAATTTGGCTCAGGAGTGTATTTTTCGGCGAAGCGTTCTGCCAGCGATCGACGACGTGTATATGCCATGGCTGATTTCTACCCGATTTTCCAACCATCGCCAATCATTACGGCTGCATCCCGCCCTGATAATTCGGAGACATATAAAGGCTGGCCGGCTCATTGTCCCAGGAACGCAACTGGTCCATCGTCTCCTTGGCGGTGCCCATGACGATCTGCATCAGGTTCGGGTCGTTAACCGGGTATTGCGTGATGAGCTTGCGGGCGAGGTTCCACGTTACCGCCTCGATCCACTGCTGGGGAAAATCGAGGGTGTCGTTCGATGCGGTCTGGATTTGCAGAAAGCGGACATAGGTGTAGCGGATCGTATAGGCCGCCGCCGTTGCCGCCGATGGGCACGGCCACAGGTAGAGCGTCCCGTCCGCCACCTTGGGGTCGAAGTAGAAATTGACCGGCAGGCTTGGGGACGTGGTTTTCGTCGGCTGGTCGAAATACTCCTGCCGCGACATTTCCGCCATCGGCACGTCGATCAGGCTGACATTGTTGCGATAGCGGCAGTCCGTCACCCGTAGGGCACGGGGCGACAGGACATAGGACGGCGTATCGGCGGTGGGCGTGAAATAGCCTTCCTCATAGGTCCACAGGTGCACCTCAGCCGACATGGACTGGATAAGCTGGTTCAGCGCCCTGAGGCCGTCCTGGTACATGCGCGGGGTCAGGGCTTCGCCTTCCTGCGCCACCCCGAGGACGTTATATGCCCCCTCGATGATCTGGAGCGTCGAAGGCTCGTAGGTGATCTGGCCGCTGCTGGTCATAGGGTGTCCGCCGGATCGACGCCTTCTGTGTAAATGTCATTCCCGCCGCTCTGGGTGGTCATGAAGTCACCGTTTTCCCACGCTATCGGTCCGGCAACATATTGGTTAGCTGTCTCGGGGCGCGAGTAAGGCAGGGCCATGTTGTCCTTGATGCCGCGGAGGAAATCTTGCTCGTTGCGTCGATCCGGACTTACGGTATAAAGACCTTGCCAGTCTTTTTTAAGCGCGGATAGTGGCACTTTAAACCCAGAATAGTCATCAATCCCCTGGCTTTCAGGAGGATTTACTGTGGGCGTGCCGTATTTCTTGCCGACTCCGGCACTATACCTCCCACCATCCCGCCTACGCATGACCGTACCTCAACCGTTGACGACTAGCACGTTGCCCACTATCATCATAGCCATGAGCAAAAAGCGCACTCACTTTATCTGTCGCGGCTGCAAAAAGCCATTTCCAAATCCTAACTCTCGGAAGGCGCATTGCTCGCTCTCCTGCGCGGTCTGGCACAAGATCGACAAGCGCGGGCCGGATGAATGTTGGGAGTGGCAAGGAGCGCGAACGGGGTTCGGCTACGGCTCGCTGCGATACGAGAGCGCCCATTATTACGCTCACAAGGTTGCGTATGCCGACGCCAAGGGAGAGCCGTTCCCCGAGGGGCTTGAAGGGTGCCATTCCTGCGACAATCCGAAATGCTGCAATCCGGCACACATTTTTCCTGGCACCCATCTCGACAATATGCGGGATATGGATGCCAAAGGACGTAGGCGCACCGTTGCCCATAAGGGCGAGCGTTGCGGGGCATCTCGACTGAAGGAATATCAGGTGCTCGCCATTCGCGCCGAATACAGGCCGGGGATTGGTTACAGGACGCTCGCTGCAAAATACGGCTGTGGCGCGACCACTGTTGCTCGCATTGTCAGGCGAACGCACTGGCGACACATCTAGGCCGACCCCTGCGCTATATCGTCCGCCGTCTCTGCGCCGCATGTTACGCCGCCACAGCGAGAAGTTTGTAATCCACCCCGTTGGCGCTGATGGTGATCGTGTGCGTCTGGACAACGGCACCGGCAGCCGCCGCCTGATCGATGCGAAGGGCATCCAGGCGAGCCCGCGCCGCCGCGAGGCCGGTAGCGCCAACGACTTGAGCGTTTCCGGTTCCAGACGGGACGATGCGGATGTTCTGGTCGGTGCCGTTGGCGTACATGTAGAGACCGCCGCCGCCTGAATTCGAGGTGATCCCCCCCGCGAGGGCCGCGTTGCCGCCCCACACGTTCACATCGCCGCGCGCCGTGACATTGCCCGCGAAGTCAGCGCCCGCCGCCCATGTGACCGCCGCGCCGTTGCAGACAGGAACCGTACTACCGCTGGTCCCGATGTTCTTGAGCGCAGCGGTGCCGAGGCCGATGACCTGCGAAGCGGTAGGCGGGTTATAGATATTCATGGCCGCTACCCCGCATAAACGATAAGGTCGTCATTCGCCGTCGCCGCGATGCCGGTGATCGCGTTGGCAATGCCGGGCTGGATCGTGATGTAGCCGTTTGCCAGGATCGGGACGCCGGAGCCGACAACCGCCGTACCCCCGGCAAGGTTGACCCAAATCGTCCCGGCATTGGTGGAAAGCGCCTGCATGTAGATGAGACCGTTGCCCTGCCCCGCCGTAAGGATCGTCTGGCTCGCCCCGCTCATGTTGGTGATCGACCTGTCCGTGACGGTCGTACCAGCGCCACCGGAAGCCGTGTTGACGACCAGCGGGTTGCCAGCGGTGCCAATCGCCGTGTTGGTGGCATCAACGAGCTTGGTGCCCGGAATGAACGCGGGCTTATCGTTGGTCGGGGAAGATGTGACCGTAACCTGGTCCCCGACCGTATAATCCACATTTTGGCGGTAGCATTTACTGACGGCCATCAACAGGCTCCCATCCGTTGCGCTCGATAGCCTTCAGCAGCTTGCGATCCTGCCGCGCCTCGTCGAGCGTGTACGTCCTCAATATGCCGTCATGGGAAACAACGTAATTGTCCCCCACGACCTTGCCCTCAACCCTCACTGTGCTCTCGCGCCTTGCGGGCCTCGTCCTCGGCATCCTTGGGAGAATGCTTGTGCTCCTTGGGAGCCTCTTTCTTGTCAGCCATGTTCTAGCTCCTAGGTTGGATTGACCGCGATGCCCGTGGTCGCCGCAGTCGGTGCCCCGCCGTCCACGTAGATTTGACCCCGGCTGGTCGCGTCCGTGCCGTATTCCGTAATGCCGACAAGGGTGCTGTCCTTGTGCAGGTGCAGGCCGCCCTGCGAAGCCGCCAGCGTCGAAAGTCCGGACATGGCGGTCGAGGTTGACTGGACATTGTTGATGAACGTGCAGCGATCGAACTTCTGCCAGCGATCCGAACCCGCAGCCGCCGACACGATGATGCCCAAGACGGTCGCCGCCGAAGTCTGGAACGGGAAGATGCAGTTGGCGAACGTGTTGCGCGGCGTGCCGCCGGCAAACTCAAGGCTCGCATTCGCAACCGTGCGCGTCACGGTGTCGAGGCCGATGGTGCAGTTGCTAAACAGGTTCTCGCCCGTGCTGCCGGAAAGAAGCAGAGAACGCGAACCCGTGTCCTGCGCCGAAGCCGCATCGCCCATGCCGCCGACGTTGACGTTGACGAAGGCGTTGCGGCCCCCGGAAACAGTCAGGGCGATCTGGTTGACGCCGCCGGTCGAGAAGCCGTTGAAGATCGACAGGTTCTGGAACAGGCAGCCGTTGCCGGACACGACGATGAAATTGCCGCTGCCGAAGGTCGCCTGCGTATAGGTGCCCGAAGGCGGGGCGATACGGGCGCGCTGGGCCACGTTGGTCGGAGAAGCGATGCCGATCAGGTGGCAGGCATCCTTGGACCAGGTGAGCGTGCCGGTCGAGGCCGTGCTGTCCACGGATTGCGCGTTGGCAAGGCTGAGCCGGGCCGAACCCGAAGCCGCGCCGTTGCCCACCAGGTAGCACACATCGTTATTGCCCGAGGTCATCAGGCTGTGCGCCTTGTAGAGCGTCGCCAGCGGGGCCGAGAGGCTGTCGCCGCGATTGCCGTCCGACGCATTGGCAGCGCCGGGAGCCACGAAGAACACCTTGCCGGTGAACACCTGGCCGGCAGGCGGGAGAACGGGAACGCCGAAGCTGGAAAGCCCGTTCGGGAAATTGGTGGTCGTCACAGTCAATGCTCCTGGCAGCATCCGCTTCAACCGGAGAGGTCAGGGGTGACGGCCCCAAAGCGGATCGTGTGGCTTGCTACCTAGGAGCGCGCTTCGCCGGAGGCGCGACAGGGGCCTTATAGGGGATTATGCGGGCGGGGGCAAGTGCTTCTCCAGATAGGCAATGGCGGCGCGAAGGAGATCGGGGTCGTCCTTGAAGCCGCCGAGGCCGGTATTGCAGCCGGTGCAGAGCAACGCACGAACATGGCCGCCAGAGTGACAGTGATCGACGGCAAGGCGGCGCGGAACGCCTCTGGTTGTTGCGGTTTCCTGGGAATGGCAAATCGCACAAAGCCCACCTTGCGCCTCCATCATGGCGGAATACTCATTCCGACCTAGTCCATAATGGCGCTTCAGGTCGTATTGCTGGTATGCTTCAGGTCGAAGCTTACGCATTGCGCGCTGGCGGCGGGCTTCCGTTGTTTTTCGACTCTCTCCGTCAACACGCTCAATGATCGATCGTTTCCAGATAAAATTATCGGGGCCGATGGGCAGAGATTCATCCGCCGAAAAAAGCTTGTGCCCCTTTGACGGCCTTTCTCCGATATCCAGAATGAATTGCAGGAAATCATCCCACTCAGTCGCGATGGGGTGAACTGACTTATGCCGCTGAAGCCACGCCCATGAGTGATAGAGCGGGTGCTTGGTTTTCGCCCCCCACCAGTCCGGGCCAGCGTTATGAACGTCCCCGTGCTTATTGAGGCGCAGGCGATGCATCGCGCACATGCCGTTGCTGACAACAGGCTTGCCGCACTGGTCGATCTGACAAAAGGTGCGGACGCGCTTGGGCTCGTAATCGGTCGTGCCCTTCTTGTGCCAACGCTGATAGCAGGCTCGACATAGGCCGCGACCGACGATCTTGATGTCTCTCAGACAGGCTTTGCACGACATAAAAAGGGCCTCCGTTTCCAGAAGCCCTTTCTATTCTAAGACATGAATTAAGTCTAGTGCTTAACTCAGTGCCTATGCCCCCGGATTCCCGAAGCAGCCCCGAAAATCCGAGACGCCACAAGAAAAACGTTGGTACCCTTTGTAGAGCAAATTTGAAGTCGAGAAATCCCCGTCCTGAGCGAACGAAGGCTCCTCGCGCCAGAAGAAGCGCATCCCGTCCTCGATGTCGGTGCGGATGAACCAGGCGTCCGCATCGCTGAGGTATGGGTTGACCTTGGCTCCCTTGGGGAACATGCCGAGCGAACGGATCGCGTTCACCGCATTGTTGCCCGTGTCGGGGGTCAGGATCGACTTCAGGATGCGCTCGGCCTCGAACACGTTCGCCGTGGCGATGTGCAGCGATTCCGGCATCAGGCTGATCTTCAGGTTACGCGCGTCCACGGCATTCATGATCTGAATGACCGCATCCTCCAGCGCCGCTTCCGAAAGATCGGCGGCGGTGAGCAGGTTGGACTGGTTGCCAGAAGCGGTGGGGTGGGAAGCCGAGAACAGGGGCTTGCCGTCGCCATAGGCATAGGCCGTGTTGAAGCCGCGGTTATAGATGTTGGCCGCGACATTCTCCACGGTGTGCCGAAGCGAGCGTGACAGCGCCTTGGTGCCGTTGAAGCCCTTCTTCTCGTAGAGGTTGTCCATCATCTCCTCGTGGGTGACGATGAACCCCAGCGCGTAAGCGACGTGCTGGTAACGCGAAATGGTCTGCTGCTGGGTCTGGTCGTAAATGATCGACGCACCCTGCGGCTTGACCGGGGCGAGGCCGAAGCCAGGCACCTCCGCGTCTTCCTCATAGTTCTTCTCGGACGAGGAAATGTCGAACATCTCCTCGAACTTGCGTGCCCAATCCTTGTAGGACTGGCCCCAGATCGCATTCATCCCCGGCCAAAGTAGCTTGGGGATACTGCCAGTGGTGATAACGCCCATGGTGGGTTCCCTTCAGCTAGACGCCAGCGACCTGATTGCTCAGGCGGGTGCGGTTGAGTTTGACGAGCCACTGGCCCGAGGCGGCGCCGGAAGACACGCTGTCCCCCAGATCGTTTCCGGGCGACTGCAACTGGCCGACGATCTTCACGTCGAGCGTGTTGGTCGTCGCCTCGGTCCCATTGTTCAAGACCATTGCGGAATAACCCGTGACGGTGCTGCCCTGGTTGACGAGGATGTCGCAGTTGAGGCCAATGTCGTTCGAGGTGAGCGGCGTGCCGGTGGACACGTCCTGCACAAGGCAGAGCAGGTTGGGATCGACCGCGACGCTGATAACCACCTGCGTCGAGGCCGGCGCATAGACCGGGCTGTCGCGGGTGATGTAGTCAACGCCGATGCAAACCCCGTCCTCGACGCCGCCGGACGCGAACTGAGCCGCGAGCGGGAACGACATGAGCGAGCCGCCGATGTTGATCTGGACAGAGGTGCCAGTCATCGTGACGATATCGCCGACATAAATTGCCTGCGAATCGCCGCTTGCATGGACCATCTGCATGACCGCGCCGTTATAGGGCGCGCCAGTCACGTCAGAGACGGGGATAAGCCCCCGCGGGCTGTTGGTGTTCGCCATAAGGCACCCTTCGCTTGAAGCTAAGGCGCCCTAGAGAACCTCAGCTGATGGAACTGGTGTGTGCCTGGGTCTTCTGCGTGAGCGGAGAACCCAGTGGGTCCTCTCCCCGGTTGATCGCGGCCTCGAATGCGCGGCGCGATTCCTCTTTTTCGTCCACCCCGAATTGATATTCTTCGAGCGGGGTTTCCATGAGGTATGCATATTGGGGAGCGCCGCCCTCAGTGGTGCCTACGAGGCGGCGAATGCGAGAATCGGTCCCGTCTGACTCAATGGACGTATCCTCAACGTGGTCATACGCCAGCTTTTGGAACATTGCAAGCCTTCCCGGCTTGTCGTTCACCCAGCGGCGCTGATAGCCGGGGCGATCGGGGAAGCCGAGCTTCAAATGCTGGCCGTTCACGTCCGCGCGCTTGCGGCGGCGGGTCGGGGCGGGCGTGGGGTCAGCCGCCTCTACCGGGGCCGTGGCCACAACCGGCGCGGCAACGGTGTCGCCGTCAGGACCGGCCATGACTTTGGGCTTGTTCGGGCCGCGCGTGCGGCGGGTTGGCTTATACGCCATTATTGCTCTCCCAGCTTGGCAAAGAGTTGGTGGGCTTCCTGCTTCGTCTTGCAATCCTTGAAGCCCGGAATCTTCTGGCGCATGTAGCGCTCGGCCTGGTCCATTTCCTCCCGCGAAAGCGTCACACTGGCCTTGGCCGTGGTGCGCTGGGTGACGCCGGCAACATCGCTCGCGGGTTTGGGGGCTGGGGCCTTGCGGCCAAGCGCGGGAAACTTCGTCTTCACCGCGTCGGCAAGGCGGCTGTAGAACTCGCTGGGCGGAATCTGGTTAGGCAAGCCCTGTCCGATCCACTTGTCGGCAAGGATGTCGGCATAGCGCCGCGCCTCGATCACATCCTCGCTGGCCCCGCCAAGGGTGGCGCGGTCGAACCACGGGTTGTCCTCGCGGAACGTCGCCAACTCCTCGACAGGGTTTTCTCCCCGCAGCGGGTCGGCCTTGGCATCGGTCAGTGCCTTGGCTTCCGCACGCAGCCGCTTGGCCTCGGCAACGTCGCCCACCTCGACGGCGGCATCCTGCTTCGCCTCGAGGTCGGCCATGGCGTTGGCATAGGCGTTCTGCTCTGACTTGGTGAGGTGCTTGACCGTCCGCTCAAGGAAGCGGATTTTCTCGGCCATGTGGTCGATCTTCTTGCGTTGCAGTCCGGCCTTTTCCTCGCCCTCGCGCACGAAGGTCTCGGCATCCTTGAACTCGCGCGGGCGGGCCTTGTCGGCGGGCCATTCGTCCTCGGGACGCCAGCCTTCCAGCCGGGCCTCGGCCTCATAGTCGCGGGCCTGCGTCTGCGGCTCCTCAATCTCCGCGCCGATCACGGCGTCCGGTGCGGGTTGTGCTTCAATGGGCTGCGTAGCCATGTCTTATCCCTCGCTCTTGCCTATGAACGCGATGATGTCGCTGTCGTTAAGGACGACATACTCCTTGCCGTCCGCCCCCTTGTGCGTGTCGCCGGTGTAGCGCCCGACCAGCACGCGGTCCCCCGGCTCGGGGAACGTGGCTTCCACGCCGAACTGGCGCGCGTCGTGCCGGGCCTCCGCAAACGCCATGTGGCCGCAGGCGATCACCGTCGCCTTGGTCTGCGCGAACTTGCGCTTGTCCGCCTCGTTGTCGGGGATGATGATCGAGCCGATCTTCGTTTCCACCGGATCGTGCAGGACGAGACAGCGGTGGTCGAAGGGGACGATGCCGGAGGTGTTGAGGGGCTTGCCCTCCACGCTCATCAGCCCGCCGTCTAGCATGACGAGACTGTCGCGGAGTTGTTCGCGCAACTCACTCACCGCTTCCCGCCCTTCGTCTTGGTCTCGCCAAGCGCCGCCGCCGAAATGGCGTAGCGCTGGCGCAGGCCGCTGTTCATCAGCTTGGCCGTGTTGGCCGGCACCATCGGGCCGTCGCTCGGGATTTTGCAGTCAGCCATCGTGTTTCTCCTCAGGTTCGGGCGTCCACTCCGCGCCCATCAATTCCTCGATGCTCGTCTCGTTGTCCTCACATTGGTCCCGGCGGTGGCGCAGACGGCTCAAGGCCCCCAATACCTCCGCCCGCGTCTGGGCCTCCGGCGGCATCAAGCGGCCCCGGCCCCATGCCTGCGTCAGGGAAAGGTGGTTGGCCTCCAAGAGCGTCAGGAACTCCCGCGTCAGGGGGTGGTCCCGCCATACCTGGAAGTCCTCCGGGTTGCTCAGCGGCATTCTTCTCTCCTACGGCTTTCGCGGCCAATATCCCGGCATCCTCAAGCAGGCCGATCGATGCGGCATCGACAGCGGCGGCCATGTTCTTCTGCGAGGCGTCCGCATCCGCCCGCTTGGCGTCGCTCTCTGCCTTCGTCTTGTCGTTCGCCAGTTGCCCGACGATCTTCATAACCTCCGGCGGCGGCGGGGCTTGCGGCACCTTCATCGCTTCCTTGGTGTCGGTTGCACCCAAAGCCTCCAGCATCCGCTTGATGAGCCATTCCTGGTTGACCAGCGGATTGCCGTTGAACATCTCGTAAGCCGCTTGCGCCCTTGCCATCTTGTGCGTGTCGGAAATCTGCGACGGGTCCGCCACCGGGATCACGTCGAGGTCGCTGTCCTGATAATCGTCACGCCCGACCTTCGCCACGCTCGTCATCCGCGTCTGGCCGTCCTCATCCTCTACCGGCTGGCCCTGCTCGTCCGTCTCCGGCTGCTCGTCGTTGAGTTGGAAATACTCTTCCTCGTCCAGATAATCCCGGTTGAGCCGGAACAGGATGCGAAGTTCGGCCCCGAACGAGCGCCACACCCGCTTCAGGATGCCCTTCTTCACGGACGAAGCCTGCTCGATCATCGCCAGCGTGGTGGTGGCGGGCTGGTTCGGCGGGGCGCGGCCAGACACCACGTCCTGCGACGAGGTGATGTCCTTCGCCGCCGCTATGAGCATTTCAAGCAAGGAGAACGACACCGGGGACGGGCCGGGCAACGCAAGCGGCACGATCTGCGTCCGCAAGTCCTGCCCGCCGGCATCGACCCGCTTCCACTCGCCCACCGTGCGAAACGCGAAATTGCCGCCGCGCACGTTGACCCCTGAACCGATGAACCCGCCCTGTGCATTCGCCAGCGTAGCCGCGTCGATCATCTGGTTCTGGAGCTTGTCGATCAGCGACGTGATGTTGTCCGTCAAATCGCCCAGCCCGATGTCGTAGAACGACCCGTCCGGCGAGGGGATGAACCCGTATTTCGTGAAATACTGGCGGCGCTCGATCTTGACGATGGGGCCGACAATCTGCATCGCCGCTTGCATCGCCTGCTGCGGGTCGAAGATACCCTGCCGCACCTCCTCGACCAGATCCTTCAGCTTGGACGTGGCCCCCGTGTCCAGCCGACGGAACGTGATACCCTCAGGCCCGAAGCACGGCACGATGCGGGCAACCCGGCCCTCCTTGGTGCAGGTAACGACATAATGCTCGGGGAAGCCGTCATCATCCAGGTCAAGCGTGCGGTGCTGCTCGTAATACTCGCCAAGGCTCTGCTCGTCGTCGCCCGCATCCTCGTCGTCCAGGGGAATGTCTATCCACAACCCGGCGTTGACGAAGCCTTGCACCTCATAGGGGTAGTAATGGAGCACCTGCGTATAGCGGGGCGCGGTCTCGATGGACTTGGCATCGTTGTGGATCACGAAGTCCATGCCGTCCACGATATCGCTGCGGTTGGCGTTCTCGATGCTGTCGTAATAGGTCTTGCGGAACATGCAGCCGACTATTGGAAGGATCAGCAGCAGGCGGTCGGTCTCTTCCTCCCAGCCCGGCATCCGGTAAAGCAACTGCCATGTCATGTGCTGGCCGATCCGGTCGGCCCGTGCCCGCTTGTCGCCTTCCGGGTCCGCCCCAAGCACCCGGCCCTTGACCAGGTTCGAGCCGTCCACGATGACCGGATAAGCCTCCGCGTTGAACTGGATCGCGGCGATGGTGAGGATGGGCGACTTGCTGTTGGATGCCCCGGCCCACGGGAAAACCTTGTCCTCCTTGACCTGCATCGCAACCTTCATGTTGCGCTCGTAGCGTTTCTCCCAATCTCCCCTTGAGCCGTTGTCCGTCTCGAAGTCGCGGATGACGCTTTGCCCGATGGTGCCGAGCGTGTTTTCGTCCAGCAACTCGGCTAGGTTCTGGCCCGACAGGATTTGAGCGAGCGTGAGGGTGGTTTCGGTCGCCTCTTCCTGCGCCTCAGGCTCGTCGAGGATCATGTCGTTGGCGGGAAAGCTAGCCAAGGAACGGCTCCTTTCGGCCAATTGCGCGCCGATATGCAATGGCCTGATCGTTGAGCCACGGCGCATGCTCGGTTGGAGCCTCGGCGCGGGGCAGCGGGAGAAGGGGATAGCGGGGCTTCAGAATGGTCCTCCATTCATAGCCACAGTAGCCTCTCACAAGGGACCGGTGAAGAAAATAGGTGCGCCAGAACCTGACGAAGCGCCTCATCGGGCCGAACCGTCTTACGATGAGCGTGTCGTTGGCGGGGAGGGTGGCCATCAATATCCACCCTCAGGCATGGCCGCAGGCTCGGCCTCCCACTCTTCCTCATATGGATCACGGGCAACAGCGGCGGTCTCGAACGCCTTCGCGCCGTGGCTCGCCTTGTCGTGTCTCGGTCGGTCCTTGTACACGCCCCGGTCCTCGTCCCACTCCTTGCGGTAGTTATCGAGGCACCATATCCCGTCAACAGTCGCCGTCTCGTCAAACCAGCAACGGCGCAAATAGGTACGGACGGCCTCGACCCCAACCTTTTCCGATGGAATGCGTGCTACCACTTCCACGGGCCGAATGCCAGCCTCTTGCGCCATCACCGCTACCGTCTTGGCCTGGTGCCCCAGCCTGCGGGCGTTGGCATCGTGCGGCATGTAGTGCGTGCCATAGGTTATCTTGTTCGTGTCGGCCCACTCTTTCAGAACGCGGGCGTAGTGCTCCAGCCCTTCCCCGGAATTGGCGTAATAGCCGATGAAGCGATGCTCCGGCCCGACCTTCTGGCGAAACCAGATCACCATGTCGTCGTTGATGCCCAAGTCCCAGAACGTATCGACCGGGACATTCTCAACGGGGATGCGGCAGATGCGCCGGTCCTGTCTGACCCGCTTCATCTGCTCGCTGTAGAACGCGCCTTCGATTGAAGCCTCGAACGCCTCCTCGACCGTGGCGGGGAACTCGCGCTTCATCTCGTCCCGCATCGTCGCGAGCTTCTTGACGTACCACGCTTCCTGGTTGGGGCTGAGCGTAATCCCCTTGCTGTCGAGCTGGTCGAAATAGCGCTCGTGCGCCTCGCTCAGCAGCGTGTCGCGCGTGTCCTCGTCATTGAGGACGTACTTGCCATCCTCAAACCAGGGGAAGAAATGCAGCTTCCAATCCACCTGCGTCAGCCGGCGCCCTTCCTCCGCGGCTCGCTTGGCCTCCATCACCATGTCGTGAAAGTAGCCGCCCTGTCCCTCCGCCGTGGATTCGACCGCGATGAACTGGCCCGCGTGCACCGTGTTGAACGCGCCAGTCACGATCTCCTTGGCCTTGGCGGGGAATTGCGCGCAGACCTTGCCGAACTCGGACACGTGCAGATATTGGAACGTCCCCGAGCGGAGCGACGTGCCGACCCTGATGCGCGAGCCATTGCCGAAAGTCAGCGACTTGGCGCTGTCCTGCTCCGCCGGGATCGCCTTCTTGATCTCCGGGTCCAGGTTGTCATAGGCGAACTTGATCTTGTCATCGAAGAACGCCTCGGCATCCTCCCGGTTGTGCGCCACGATGCCGGCGGACGTGTTGCTGTTGAACAGGCAGGCGTCGAGCATCAGGAGTTGGATGAAGGACGTGATGCCGGCCTGGCGGGCCTTGAGGATCAGGTTCAGCGTCCACAAGTCGTCGAGCAACTTGTCCTGCGTAGCGTTGAGGCGGAAGGGGACGGACTGGCCTTGCTCATTTTTTATCCTGTACAGGTGGCCAAGTCTCCAGCGGCGGTCGCTGAATAGCTCCTCGGCGCGCTCAGCTACGCTGGCCACTAGCCGAGAATCTCGAACACCGGCTTCGAGTCTATTGTGCGGGTGCGACCGTCCACCCGTTCAATGAGAGAGGCAAGCTCGGACGTAACGCCATGTTCGGTGAGCGTCGTCTCTTTCCAACCCATGCGCGTCTTTGCCCAGAATATCAGGCTCGCCGTGTCCCCCGCCATTGCCTTCTGATACAGTTTGCCGCCGATCTTGGCGTTTACGGTGAGCGCGCCAAGATCAAGCTCCCGGCGACAGTGGCGCGCGAGGCTGTCCACGCTGGTTTCGAGCAGGGCCGCGACCTGCTCTTGGGTGTAGCCGAGCGAGACATAATGCTCAACCAGTCGGCGCTGTTCGTCTGTCGGCTCCCACGCTGGGCGACCCATTATGCGGCCTCCTTCACGACTACTCGCAGGTCATCAAACAACCTTCCGTCTTCATGCACCGCTTGCTTGCCGGTGAATTCCTGCCAGCGGATCACGGCGACATCGACATAGGCCGGAGACAGCTCGATGGCGTGTATGGAGCGGCCAGTCATTTCCCCGGCGATGATAGTGGTGCCCGATCCGCTGAACGGCTCATAGACCGCTTGCCCGGCGCTGCTATTGTTCTCGATGGGGCGCCTCATGCACTCGACGGGCTTCTGGGTGCTGTGGCCGGTCTCGGACTTCTGTGGCTTGTCGATCTGCCAGAGGGTCGTCTGCTTGCGGTCTCCATGCCAGTGCCCCGTCGCACTCTTGCGAACAGCATACCAACATGGCTCGTGCTGAAAGTGATAGTGACCCCGGCTCATCGCCAACTGACTTTTCGCCCAGATGATCTGCGCCCGCATGGCAAAGCCGCAAGCCTCAAGGCTCTCAACAACCTGTCTGGCACGCAGGTCTGCGTGCCAGACATAGGCCACGTCTCCGGGAAACAACGACCATACTTCGCGCCAATCGGCCTGATCGTCGTTCAGCACCTTGCCAGTAGCGGTGCCGGTCTCCCCGGTCTTGCCTGCTCGATCATCGCGCCACGAGGCATCATACTCCACCCCATAAGGGGGGTCGGTCACCATCAGGTGCGGCTCAACCCCGTTGAGGCACTTCGCCACGATGTCAGCATCCGTGCTGTCGCCACAGACCAAGCGATGCTTCCCAAGCAGCCACACGTCCCCTGGCACCGTCACCGGATCAGCAGGAGCGGGCGGCACATTGTCAGGATCGGTGAGGCCCACAGTCTTGTCAGCAAGCAATCCGGCAAGCTCGTCATCGGAGAAGCCGATCAGCGACAGGTCAAAGCCCCCGTCCCCAAGCGCAGCAAGCTCGGACGCCAGCAGGTCCATGTCCCACCCGGCGTTCATCGCCAGCTTGTTGTCAGCAAGGACCAGCGCGCGCTTCTGCGCTTCGGAAAGCCCTTCGATCACAAGGCAGGGGACTTCATCTGCGCCGATGAGCTTTGCCGCAAGCAGTCTTCCGTGCCCTGCTATGATCCCACCAACCTCGTCGATCAGCAGTGGGTTGGTCCAGCCGAACTCCTGAATCGAAGCTGCTATCTGTGCAATCTGTGCATCGGAATGAGTGCGGCTGTTGCTCGCGAAGGGGACTAGTGCCTCAACGCTACGATGCTCTATCTGTTTTCTATTTCCGCAAAACGCATCGACGCCCATAACGTTAGCCCAGCAGGCTCCCGGCATACCCGCTGCGCTGGAGGATGACGAGGACAGCGACAATCGCAATGATGGCCTTGGCGATCCAGTTGGCGGGGGATGGGATGCCGGCGGCGTCGATGATGTAGAATATCACCAGGACGACCAGAACGGCGATGAGCAGGACGATCAACAGCGATACGATGCTCATGTGCGTCTCCTATGCCTTTGGGGGGTTTAGCATGGGAGGGGGTGTGGTTCAAGCGTTTGGGTCATGTCTCTCTCCTTTGTGGTGTTTGGGCAATAAGCCGCTTTCCGCTTAACGGGTGGTGGAGACACCTCGCGGCTTTGCCCGGATCACTCTGCCTCCCTGTTTACCTGCCGTGTCCGTATCGTGGACCAGTCGCGGGCGGGACACGAACGTATTTGGCCGTGTCGAACCACCACTAAAGCGGCAGATATCCCTTTTGCCCGTGTCGGCGCAGGAGGGGCGGAAAGACCTTTCGGCAAAAGACCCCCAGGAACATCGAGCCTCATTCAGGATTGCTCAGCCCGTTGTGTCCGTCAGCTCTTCGGGTGCGCTTGCGACCGTGGCTTTCGCCTGAGCTGACTCGCTGTCACCGTCTTTTCTGAATGAGAGCGGCCAGAGGGAACACGTAAACCGGGCTTGCGTTTGAACTGCCTCTGCTCTAAATTCGCCTCGTTCGGCGTCAATGAACAAACGGTCAGGCGGTTCGTGCTCATTCCACGGGCCGCCTGATTCGTATGCGCCCCAGATCGGCGCGCCGCAAGCGCCTCATTTCGATTAAACGTTGCAGTATTAATCGATCCAGTCGATAAGTGTGGCGGGGAAAGGCGCGTCGGCCTCGCCCCGCCGATCAGCCGTTGGAGGCGGCCAATCTCATGTCAGAGATACCCTATAGCCCGATTTATGCCAAGCGGCTCAGTAGCTGTCGAGGGCACATCTATTTTATAGCCACTGAATCAGAGCCGCAGTTGGTCAAAATTGGCCACACCGCACGTTGTCCCCTAGGCCGCATGCGCGCGCTTCAGACTGGGTGTCCGCACAAACTCAGACTCGCACTTATCATTGACGGGTCAGTGCAAGACGAACGGAACCTCCATCAGAAATTTGCGAATCGGCGCTACCGTGCGGAGTGGTTTTTGTTGGACGGCCCAGTCTCAGAGTTCATTGAAAACGCTAGAGAATAAAAAGTTCTTGTGCGTGACGCCCTAGTGCGCTATGCACTGTTTTGCTCATGGTGAAGGGCGCGGTTACTTCTTTTTGGTAAAGAGCAACAGCCGCTCCCGCTTGTTTCCTGAGCATATGTGGTCCGTGCGTGGTGTAGGTTTCAGGTTCATCCCTCCGAAGGACGAGGTCGCTGGTTCGAATCCAGCCGAGCGGTTAGCCGCTTAGTAGCTCAGGGGTAGAGCGCGTAAAAAACTCTGGAGCCGACCGTTTCCCGCACGGACCACATATGATCCATGGGCCAGCCTCTATTGGAGGCGCGGATAGTGAGTGAGATGGCTACTTCTACCGGCACCAGTTTCGCCAGCTTAGGTTGGCACATACGCCGGTATAGCTCAGTGGTAGAGCGCCGCGTTCGTAACGCGGAGGTCGCTGGTTCGATTCCAGATATGTTCCTTCTCCGCAAGTTCCTTCCGCGTTTCCAATAGAGGCTGTCACTCTATCGGAGGAAAGCCCATGCGCCTGAATATCCGTCCCGCCAATCCGCACCGCACCTTTGAAGGCGCGCCGGCACTGGCCCCCAAGAACCCGCTTGCCGAATTGCGCCGCGCGGTCGCGTCCTGCCTCTTGTGGGAGGATCAGTTCTATGAGGATGGCGTGTCGATTGCCGATCGCATTTCCTCGCTGGTCGCTGTCTGCGATCCCGCCGCCGTTGCCGCGTTAGCAGTCGAAGCGCGCACGTCCATGAAGCTGCGCCACGCTCCGCTATGGCTTCTCTCCGGGCTTGCGAAGGCTGGACATGGTGCCGATGCAGACACCTATGCCGCGACCATCAACCGCGCCGACGAAATGGGCGAGCTGATCGCGATGCACTGGAAGGATGGCAAGAAGCCCCTCCCGGCGCAGATGAAGCGCGGCATCGCCAAGGCGTTCGCCAAGTTCGACGCCTATCGCCTCGGCAAGTATAACCGCAAGACTGCGGTGACGCTCAAGGACGTGCTGCGCCTGGTTCACCCCAAGCCGGAGACGGACGAGCAGGCCGCTTTGTGGAAGTCGATCATCGACGGCACGCTTGCCTCTCCTGATACGTGGGAGGTCGCCCTGTCCGGGGGAGCCGACAAGAAGGAGACGTTCGAGCGCCTGCTTCGTGAAGGCAATCTCGGCTATCTCGCCTTGCTTCGCAACCTGCGTAACATGGTGCAGGCGAACGTCGATAGCGGGTTGGTCCGTGAAGCCATTCTCGCTCGCAAGGGCGCGCATAACGTCCTGCCGTTCCGCTATGTCGCGGCGGCTCGCTATGCGCCTCAGTACGAGCCTGCGCTGGACGAAGCCCTGTGTGCGGCGGTCGAGCAATTGCCGATCCTGCCGGGCAAAACCTGTGTCCTTGTGGACGTGTCCGGCTCCATGGATTGCCCGCTGTCCGCAAAGTCCGACATGCAGCGTATTGACGCGGCTGCGGCGCTGGCATCGATCATTCACGGCGATGTGCGCGTGGTCACCTTCTCGCATCATGTCGTGGAGGTTCCGCCCCGTCGCGGCATGGCCGGCGTCGATGCTATCAAGCGTTCTCAGCCTCACGGCGGCACCTATCTGGGGCAAGCCGTGGCGGCGGTGAACGCGCAAATTCCATATGATCGCCTGATCGTCATTACGGATGAGCAGTCGCACGATCCTGTCGGCTCCCCCAAGGGGCGCGGCTACATGATTAACGTGGCCGCGTTCAAGAACGGTGTCGGCCATGGGCCGTGGACGCGGATCGACGGCTTCAGCGAAAACGTCCTTCGCTTCATTCACGAGAACGAGGCCAATGACGCGCGATGAACTGAAAACGGCGGGTCGGGAGCTATTCGGCAACGGATGGCAAACCCGGCTCGCCGAAGCCTTGGGCCGGGACGGCTCAACCGTGCGGCGATGGGTGTCGGGAGCTATTCCAATCCCGCCTTATGTGGACGCCTATTTCTCGGCACTCACCCGATAAACCGCATCCCTCCGCCTAGCCCACTCCGCTTCCCCTTCTGGATCATAAGGCGCGCTATCGAGCCGCTTGCGTTCCTGATAGAGCCAAACGCCCTCGTCACGATCCTGCGGCACTGCATTGGGAACGAATATCCCGTCCGGTGTATGCGATCGGCGGACCCAGTTACGCCATGTCGCCAGCCAATCGAGCTTGACGCCCTTCTGCCCCGGTTGTGCGTGCCAGTAATCGAGGAAGGTCTGGAACTCCAGCTCGACCGATTCCACGGACCAGCGCCGCGTCTGTTGCGCGAAGGCGAGCCATTCTGCGGGCAGTTGCATTGCGGGGGGGAGGCGGGTAGAACGGGGAGACGGGGTGCCGGTTGCCCCGGCGCGGCGCTTCGATGCTGTTCCATGCTTCGGCGGTGGAAGCAACTCATGAGATCGAAGCGCCGCCATCATCTGCTCGACATGGCGATCTTCCAGCCGGGCAAACGCGGCGAATTTGTCCGCAGGATTGCCAGCCGCCAGCCACGCTATCAGGTGGTGGACATGGGAAGGCCGGACCCTCGCTTCATCCGCCAGCTCGCCAAGCCTGTAATCTGTCGGCCCCACGTTACGAAGCCATCCACCGCGACGCCCCGCCCGTAAGGCTGTAGTCGGGATCAGCCCTCCGCTTGAACGGGATAACCTCGGATATGGACGCGCCGGCCTTGACCTTTGCGAGCTGCTTCTCGAACGGGGTGAGGCTTTCCAGGATGACCCGCTTCGCATCTTCCGCGTGCATCCGCTTGGAGCGGGTCAGACGCCGATATTCCTCTACCTTGTCCGGCGGGCACCATGCCATGCACGTTGCGGAGCGTTTCATGCCAGCGTCCCTCCTGCTCGCCAGAAACTTGTCCCGTACATCGGGGTCGTTAAGCCGCTGGCGTGCGATGTGGATATTCTGGTTAAGCCTCCGGGCTGTTTCCGGGTCGCGTCTGGCCGCCATGTGCGCGCGGTGCAATTGTGCATTGCGCCTGGCCGCATAGTCCGCGTCTGTATAGCGGGCACGGATGCCTTCACGGCGGCGCCGCTTTATCTCAGGGTCAGCATTGGTGACGGCAAGCGAGCACTTGCGACACCGGCCCGTGCGGGATTGAACGGAAATGGACACGGAACAATCGCGGCAAACGGGCATCAGTTATCCTCCAGCGGTGACCCTTGGATTATCAGCACCCGCGCCCCGGCTATGTCCTTGACCCGCTCAATCGAGATGCGATCGATGTAGCGGTCATCGGGGAAGTCAGGTATGGCGTGCTTGAGCAAATCGAGGAGAGGCTTGCAGCGGTTGTCGATGTCGCTGGCGTAGTTGAGGCCAAGGTGGATCGTGAGCGAGAGGTGCTTGTCGAACCGGGGGGAACCTGCCCGTCTCCAGTCCAGCCCCACCGACAGCGCCGCGGCATCTCGCCAAGCCTTGTACACCTTCGACATGAACCGGCGCTTCGTCTTGAAGTCCGTGGCGAACATCGAATTGACCGAAGGCGGCATGGGGACGGAGAAGGCGAAGGAGTTCACGGCTTTTGCGCCCGGTTGAGCGCATCGCCAAACTCATCATCCCCAAGGCAGTCGATCGTCTCGTTATAGCGATTGCGCGGAGCACGCTCGACATAGGCGGGGTGAAACTCGCGAGCGACCAGAGGACGCTTGAACATGTGTTCGCAAGTGCGAGAACCGGGAAAGGGCATGTGCCCAACGGCTGCGGTTGGTTTCATCATGCTGCCCTTCGTGCGCTGGAGCGATAACGAGACTGGTATGAGGCAAGCGCCGGGTCCGGCTCGGTCAGCGTAATGCCCTGCTCCGCACATTCCTGGCCCACAGCATCGAGGAAGCGGACCATCTGGCGGACCTTGAACAGCGAGGTCACGTCGATAAAGCGCATGGCCTCC
>OFQY01000183.1_pt1 | contig 28781 bp, 33 predicted proteins | sample 1542991 | NCBI WGS metagenome assembly OFQY01 (sample SAMN07774224, study PRJEB24372) | wastewater metagenome | isolation source: Exp Tend VB 10WW | collected 2016-02 | reverse complement strand
AAACAAAAATACGTTACAGAGGCAAAGACCTATGCTATTAACATTCCGTCACACACTTTGTTTGAGTGGCAACATTATCTAATGGATAACAATCCACTTGCACCAGAGATTGTAGGATTTTTACTTGGGTTAGCTAAACCTATCCACACTAAAGTTTTGTGTGATATTTGCAAAAAGCCTATTCTAAAAAAGGAACTAAGAAAAGCAAAGCCTCATACCATTGACATGGCGTATTCTACCCGTCTACCTATGCACAATAAATGTTACAACACCAAAGTAAATGATAAGAAAAATTAAGTCTTACTACTGCGACTACTGTGCTGACCCCATAGACTTTGGTAATATCTGTGGTAGTTGTAAGGGTAAGAAACGTAAGGGGGTTAAGTTAGTAAAGCTGTATAAGCATGGGAAAAGAACTACCTAAACCAAAAGGTGAGGAATGGAGAGATAATAGAGGTGATGAATATTTTAATAAACCTGACCATCGTGCTAGGTCTATTGCTAATCAGCCACAGCATGCTGAGCACTGGAAAAAAGAAGAAAAGAAAAAGCAAGAAGAAGAGCGAAAGGAGAAAAAGAAATGATATTTATACCAGGTAACGTACCAAGCTCAAAGAATTCAAAGGTTTGGACTGGTAAGTTCCTAATATCCAGTAAGGTAACTAGGAACTACATTAAAGATACGGCTTTAATCTGGAAAGCTAGCACACACGAGTGGCTTAAACTGATTAAAAACGTACCCCCGCCATATTATGTAGGTCTGTACTTTATCCGTGATTCTAAACGCAAGTTTGACTATATAAACGCTTGCCAAGTGGTAGCTGATTTAATGGTGGACTATGGGTGGATAGAGGACGACAATACTGATTTCTTTGTACCAGTATTCTTGGGAACAGAGGTGGATAAAGCAAATTGTGGGGTAAGAATTAGCATTACCTCTTGACAATAAGCACTAGGGGTAGCGTATGATTAATGAATGGCACCACGAAGAACCGAAAAAGAACATGTTGCCCCCCGCTACCTGGGAGGCACAGACGACCCCGACAACATAATGAACGTAGAACCTGACGACCACGCCTTTAAACACCTATTAGGGGCTTTGTTTCCCGAACCAGAACAAGACCAGAATGCTGAGTATTGGGCCTCTCACGCTGTCAACAAAAGAATGGACTTGGGAGAATCTATAGGGTACACCAACAAGTTGTTACACCTGGGAGCGGACATGGGACACGAGGAGATTGACAAAGCTACTAGTATTATTTCACGCAAAGTAAAAAGAAAATGACCGCTGAACTGATTAACCTACACCCGATAGTCTCAGAACTATTTAGTTGGGGATCGGTAGCAAGAGACACTAATTCCGAGATTGCCAACGAAAAGATTAGAGGGGCTGGCGGTAAACCAGAAGCGATTAAGGATTACACGGATTATTCCTGGGACACGGCTGTTAGAAAAACTTTGGAGGAAAGTCCTACCACAGTAAGGAATCACAAAAAATGACCAAGAGGAAGGAAGTCCCACACAATAGGTTTTCAGTACTAGAAAAGTGTGAAGCTGTAATTGACGCTGAGATAAGTAAACGATTGGAACAAGCAAATACTGCCATGAATGAGATAAACATTAGTCCTAGGGCTTTTCCGCTATCTAAAAAGGTAGAAGTTGCAGACGATTTAAACTGGGCCATGAGAATAGCTCTGCCCCCTGACGAAGTAACAGGAACTTTTGGTGTGGGGAGAACCGCAGACCAGGGAGACGACGAATGCGGAATTTATTTAACACCTGACAAGACAGATGACAACGAGTGAGGAGTGGCAAGATATTATCCAGGACTTTCAACCCAAGACCGAGGAACAGAAACGTAAAGAAGTAGAAGCCGAGACTAGACGCTTGCAGTTACCCCTTCCTGATATGATAATTAGAAATGCGCCAACCAGCAAACTATCTAACAAGAAGAATACCAGTCAAACGCCAGATGGTTAAGTGCAAAGAGTGTGGTGTGGAATTTTTAAGCAAGAGGCCCATGATATCTAGTTCCTACTGTAGTGCGAAGTGTCGTTTGAAAGCCCGCCCATGGCATGGCCCATACAACTAGTTATAACTAACTACCCATAAGATACGATAAATGCAAAGGGTATCACTTAATTCCTATCTTCGAGGTGACACCTAATAGTGGAAAAAAACTAGCAGAACACTGGACTTACTGCTAATACTTGTGTTATAATATAGACGGATACACACCCGATCCAACTATCTGCCAGATAAGTTTTAAAAGTCGGGTGTATTTATTTTAAACCACGTGCAGATTTTTGCACTTGATAGACTGCTTGACTGACACCGTAGATTGACATTACTGACATACCAAAGGCCTCCAGATTGAAGATTGCATTGTTAGCGAAGTGTAATGCGATAGCGACAAGAAGTGCCACTCCTAGACCGACTAGTATCTTAATGTTGTGGTCTTCTATCTTTCCGTATTTCAGAATAGTGCCAACGAGAGCAGGAACGAAAACACCGATTAGGCTTTGCATATTATTTACGTTTGTACAATGAATAACCGCTTACGGGATAAGTTGAAAACTTTACAAGTCCCTTTAATGGGTCTACGATCTTGCTGTCGCCTACTGCCAAACACCAGTGTCGAAACCCTGATGGATGTCTAAACTCAATCAATACTGGCATGCCAGATTTAATTGAGGCTTTTACAATCTTGTCGTCGTTGACCGAATAACGATCTCTTACTCTAACCACGTGTTTAACTGGCAATAGTTTCTCAACGGCCAACCAATCCACTAATACTTTTTCTTTGACATAGGCATTGTTGCTAAATCCACTGACTTGTTTAAGCTGGTTGTTAAAATCTGCAGGTGTCCAATTCTTTCCTAGAACTGAGGACATGTTTGCCAGGGAAGCAACTGTGCAACCGTATCCACCGAGTGTTTGGACAAATGGCCTGCCAAATCCTAACGTTTGCCACCTCCACCTGTAATCTGTTTGTTTATATTGTGATGTTTTGATCATGCTGTATTAAAATAAATAACCTCTGCTTTTTTCCTTGCTTGTATGGCGTCTTCTTTATTTATATACCTACCAAGATTTATTGTCTTGTACATTACCTTAATCTTTGCCAACCATTTTCCATCATTCTTGTCGTAGAATACTCCGGAAAAACCAGATTTATTGTTAGTTCTCACTCGGCCATTTCTTATATTGTCTGCATTGCTGCATATCCTTAAGTTGCACAAACGGTTATCCAGGGTATCGCCATTAATGTGGTCTACGTATTCTCCTTTTTTGGCTCCCGTAATAAGCCGGTGCAGTTCCACAAGTTTTTGGTCTTGTAGTCGCTTCTGAAAGTAAACTAGCCCGTGGCGGTTTTTGCATTTCCTTGCGCACCATTTTAACGTATTCCCCATGTTTATCATCTTACTAAAACCCATGTCGTCTAGTAGAATGCTGTAATTACCATTCTTTTTGCTATGGACAGTAAAGATGTGGTTCATCCTTTATTCTACCACTATGGTAGTTTCTTGATAAACCACTCAAGAATGGAGAACAGTACTAAAAAAATAAGTGCCAGTACCACCAATGGGAAAGCGATTATGTCCATTAAGATTTCCTTAATTGCGGACATGGAATTCGGGGCTGGTGGTGGTCGCCCTAACCGTTCGTAAAATACTAACCTTGTATTCTAAGGTCGTCTGATAGGTATATTTGCCTTCGGGGATACCCGTAGGCAGAGGAATAAAGCGAATTATATTTTTGTAACACCCCACGGGGAAATTAGTAGAGGCGGGGGGAGTTCTATTATTACCCCGTCATTTAATTGGCGAGAGGAGGTAGCAGGTATATCCATCCACTTGCAGTAGTCAACGGCGAGGATTAAGTTGCCACCTGGTTTAACTACAGGGCTTACAACTTTGAACGTAGATTCGGATACCTTAAACGGATAGGTTAGTAGGTATCCTGTGTATAGGCATAGTGCTAGCCCCGATAAAATGGTTGCCCAACTTACCAGGCGGAATAAGCGGTTCATTTTCTTAAGATTAACGACATAACTGCAACTGTAATAGAAGTCGCAATCACTCCAATAACTCCAGTGATAATGTTTTTATACGGTCTCCATTCTCTAAAGAAATCTTCTTTAGTTAAGTACAAGTCCTGAAGTTTCTTATCCTGCTCGGCTTGTTTTTCGGCGATTTCGTCTATACGCTTACTAATGTACTTGACTTCGTTCATTAGTACGGCTTGGTCAACCTCAATGTGACTTTTTACCATGTTTAACCTTTTGGATAAACGCTTTAATTCGTTTGAGTAATGAATGTGTAGACTGGTGGTGAGTTTTTTTTAGAATCATAGTTCGGCGGAAACGTACAGAAAGGCTGTAGCACTATTCTTTGTAAAGAGACGAGTGGCATGACCTGCGGTTAATCCAGAAGCTCCAGTACCGTCAAGTAGTAACGATTTGTTGGAAACCTGATTGGCGGCAAGAGTCACATCTACCAATCCTCCAGCAGCCTGAGATACTTGAAATGACCCTGTTTGAGAAAATCCACCAGTTCCAGGGTGAATCCTCATTTCCACTGGAAATTCTGTTAGGGTCGCTACGGCTGTTGTACTAATACACTGACCCATTGCAAGCGGGGTGTATGCAATACCACCAAAAGCAAGGAAATACCTCTGACACGCCCTTAATTCTTCTTCATAACTCTTAGGCATAAATGGTAGAGCTACTGAACCAGCACAGAGTTGGACTTGGGTGATATAGAAAGAATCATCAGCACCAGCTGTACCAACAGGTATTCCACTAAACAAAACCCCAATTTGGTTGACAGTCCCAGCAATTACGTCGGAAGTGGTAACTGTAAATTTTTGCCAAGAAGTCGTAAGAACATTATCTTGTGACGCTACCGTAGCTGAGCCAGTAAAGCCAGCAATGATCTCTCCGTCTGTGCCCGTTCCTGTTCTAATATAGCAAGACAAATATCCGCTAGTTGCCGAATAATTCGCCCCTGCCTTTGCCCAAAAAGATAGTGTTACTTTCTGTCCTCGAAACAGAATCGAATTCTGTGTTTCTAGGGATTGTCCTAATTGAAAACCAGTTGTCCCAGTTTGTCCGTTGGCTCTTTGCCACTTAGCACAATACCTTGATCCAGCTACACCTGTTCCGTCTTGTTGGGAAAAAGTGTTAGTTTCACTCACAGAGGAGGTGTACATCTTCCACCTGTCGGCCAAGATTGTTACTCCGTTGACACTGGTCATGGTCGTTCCCCTCTGCCACACATCAAAGTTTCCATTGATTATGGCTTGACGGTAGAGAGAGTTGTTAAAGGCTGGTACGTTAGCAAGAGCAGTCACAAACTTAGCGTCGTCAGTTCCTGCTACGTTTTCGGCAGCTGTTGCTTTTGTTAGTGTAGAGACGGCATTTAGTTGTGTTGCTGTTGCGGTTAAAGCCACGTTCTCGTTTATCTTGGGTGAGGTAAGTGTCTTATTAGTAAGGGTTTGGGCTGTGGTTAGGTCTACTACTTTGGTAGTGTCAAGAGCGCCTGTGGTGTTAACCAGCACATTAGTAACACCGGTAATTAAGTTATTCCACATTCCTGCGGTAATAATTCCTTTTACAGTAGCAGTTCCAGCGTGAGCTTGAGCTGATCCACCCTCTAGTCCACGATCGTCAGCTAGGATAGTAATTGCTGAACCGACTTTGGCTGTACCGTATGCAAATTCCTCGGTGGCTTGACCCTCGTCGATTATTACCATTCCCTCACCAGCAAACGATGTGTCAGCGGTTAAGGGTGCGGAAGTAGCTACGGCGGACACTGAAGCGGATAATGTCGTGGAAGCACCATTGCCTTGAACTTTCTTTAAATATTTTGATTCTGCCATAATAAAAAAGCCCCCAAGTAGGGAGCTGTAAGTTAAGTAACTTCTAAGTAACTATAATTATAGACTAGTGTAGTGGTCATATCAAACCCTGAGCTTGACACGCTTAGGCATTTTTAATTTCTTGACCTTTTTGATCTTGGGCATTTTGATCTTTTTGATCTTGATGGCCTTCAGCTTTAATACTTTTGGTTTCTTTAGGCTGATCTTTTTGGGTTTCTTAACCTTGCCTTTGTTGTACTGCGTATTAAGATCTGTAACCATTTTGATCATTTGGTCTTGAGTCAACTGCCCCGACTGACCTAGTTTAATTACGTCGTTGATCTGGGCGTTAATTGACGAATAGTAGGCGGATTTTAATTTCTTGTCCACCACGTCATTACCGGTCATTGTCGGATACTTCACGGGGTCTAGGTTGACCGTTTTGTAAGCACCGTTCTCGTCTACATAGGAGTAGGTGTTCTGCGGTGTGCCAGGTGTCGTCGCCTGGGTTGATTTGGCTAGATTTGTTGCTTGGGTTGCGAGGTCGTTCTTGTATTGGAGAGTTAACTTGTCGTCGATAGTCTTGTTACCAGTTAATTTGGGCGGGACGATAGGTGTGGTGTCAACTTGTTTAAAGTTTCCAGTCGTGTCCACATACCCGCCAGTTGGGCTTACCCCGAATTGTGAGGCGTTGGTATTCTTGTATTTTAGTCTAGTATCTTGAACCACCTTGTCGATAATGGACGATTTTTCCTCGTCACTTAGTCTTTGGTAGTTGGGATCAGACATTAGTTGATCTAGTCTGGGTCTCAGCAGATCGCCCACACCAGCCTCTAGGTTATTTAATTGATCGTAGGTTAGTTTAACTTTCTGTTTTAGTATGGTCTGGCTTGGGGTTAACTTCGACGGGGTTGCGCCAGTACCGCCAGCATATAATCGAGCCAATTCGTCAACAATAGGACTACTAATTGGTGTTTTGGAGTTGAATAGATCAAGCCCTGCGGCTAGACCGGTAGGTTCTTGTTTCATTACATTACCCAATACGTCTCTTTTTTCAATCATTGTGTTACGGAGTCCTGGTATACCTAATTTGGCATAATCTAGTACCGTGTTGGACTCTCGCTGATTGGAGTCAAGCCCTCTAGCTACGTCTTTTACTATGTTTGGTATTGGTGAGCTAATTAGTTGTCCCAAATAGGACTTGCCGTATCGTTGGGGATCTGTAACAGCGTTTACAGGGGCTTGTAGCCCTTGAACAAACGACTGGTCGAGATAATCTTTACCTAGTCCTGTTACATACTGCGAGGCACTTCCCTCGGGTTTGTTTATTTCCTCATTAAGTTTTGCTCCAGCTAATAAAACAACCGCTTCTGGGCCAATAGAGTTGAGTGAACGATACTTACCACCGATCATTATTGAATTACGTGGTTTGTTTTGTGAGTCCCATAACCGTGCTTCCTCCGCGTCTTTAGGTTGGCCGGTTATTATCCCCTTGCTCATTAAGTACGCCCCTAATCCAAATATCCCCGTTCCAACCACACCTCGTCCTAATTCTTGAACTGCCTGGCGCTGTAGGTCGGGCAAGTTGTTGATAGCTACGTCGCCAACCTTGTAAATTCCCTTGAGTAGCCCAACGGGTGAATAATTTAGTATCTGTCCAGCAATTGAGGACGGTACGCCAGTAAACGGTAGTGTCACCTCACCGGCAATTCTTAGAAGTTCATGCTTACCTAGTTCTTTTTTGATAGCGTTAGCAACTGCCGAAGCAGCATTTTTGGTCTTAAAGGTAGCTACATTAGCGTCATTAATAGCGATCTTGACCATTTCCTCGGTAGGATTCTTGACTAGATTCTCGATAAAAGTCTTGTTTCCACGCTTACCGGTGTTAATAGCTTGTGTACCGGCCTGATCGTAGAGAGATCGTGCCATTGCCGAGTTGTAGAAAGGCTTGTCCGAAGCACCCAGTGTTCTAAATACTACGTCAGTATACTTTTTAAGTGTCTGTTCGATTGGATTTTTACCCCAGGTGATCTGTTTGTAGTCAAACTTGTCTATTGTTTGAGAGGGATCAAACCCTTTAGCAACGATATCAGCCATTTGTTGGCGGGTGGATTTAGAACCAAATTCCCCTAGCCCTCTAACTGTGAAAGTGGTTGAACGCTTGCCCGTACGAGCACTTAGGGCAATATCAGCTACAGAAGCAGGTATGTCTTTCAGTATCTCCATTGCCCCGTGAATTGTATTACCCACAAAGTTTCTTTCGTGAGTTCTTAGCGAGGTTAGTAGTCCAGCCTTCCACACGGCGATAGCCTTGTCACCCAGCGACGACGGAATAAAGCTGTTTACTATTTGTCCAAGTTCGTTTAAGGCAATATTCTTTTCGCGACCCTTAAGTAGATCAATCGCTTGTACCTTATCGGCTATCATTTTTACCTGATCACCGTTTAGTTCTGGGATAGGTCTACGTGGATTGGCTAAGTTGTATTTTTTAATTTTCCCTGCGGCACTTAGTGCAATAGCCTCGGGAGACATTTTTTGTAGCATACTGAATGCCTGTACCCCACGTCCCAGCTCGGTTCCGTGTTCTGATAAGTTATTGTACAGATTAGCCGAAGCCTCATGATTACCGACCTTTTGCTGATTAATGGCTTCTTGAATAGTCGCAGCCACTTTTTTGTCTAGCCCTTGGGTGTTTTTAAAGTCAATAGTTGCACCGGACTCTAGTAGAGCCTTAGCCTCACCCATTAGTTGATCGTTGGGTTTGGGTACGTAAGTACTAGATACTTTTGCTTTTACCTTCTTCAAAACATTTGGTGCTTCTTGAACGGACTCGGTAAACCCGCGTGGTATACTTTTATCAAATGTATTGGCTGCCGGAGGTACTTCAAGATTTAGTTTACTTTTCGGCTGGGTTGGCTCTGATATGGATTGTTTTACGGTTGACGGCAAATTGGTTTGGAGATCAGTGGGCACTACTGCTCCTGTTTGTAGGTTATCCGGTAGCGTTGGTTTTATTTTTATCTTTCCGCTAACTACTTCTTTTGGTTTCATTTCCCCAAAGTTTATATATCCACCCTGTTTAACCCTCATTACAGTGTCCACAAGATCCTTGTAGCGGTTAAGTTCTTGCGCTGTAGGATATGGTTTAGGGCGAAGTTCCGAATCGGGTACGTTGTATTTGGACTCAAAGTCCTTAATAAAGGCAATGTTGTCGCTTTTAAGTGTTGGATAATTAAGTGAATCGGAAGCCTTGGCAAACCTCCCTTTAACGTCACGTAGCATGTCGTAGGCTTGAGAATATGCCTTAGACCTAGACTCACCATTCCAAACCCTATTTCCTAATTCTCCGGCCTTTTTACTAGCAAGATCAAACGCTATTTCTGATCCTGCACCAAATAAAACATTCTTTGCAATAAATTCTGCCTTTTGTGCTGTAGTTAGGTTGTCGGGCATATCACCTAGTCCTTGAATTAGTCCCTCTAAACTACCCTTAGTCCCTCTGGTCGCAAGATAATTAGTTACGGGGTTAGATAGCCACTTTGCCTCGGCAATAGGGCTAGTCTTACCAAATATAGTTTTCCACAAAGGGTTCTTAGTAAATCCATACAAACTACCTGCCGTTTTGGCTAGGTCTACGCTGCCTAGCGGCCCTAAGTTTGTATTTATGTCTGGCACATTTGGAGCTAGAGGTAAACCGGTCATTCCGCCCAGTAATCCCGCCGATACACGTCTTGGTAAGTCAGCACCTCCACCGTTTGGATTGGAGGCGACTGCATTCGCTACGTTGTAGAGGGGAGTAAAAGGGGCAATTACTTTGGCAGCTCCCATACCTATTTTAACAAGTCCTTGTAGTTGTGTACTTATTGGATTGGATTTGCCACCAAAAAATCCTGTCTGATCTAATCCTTTTGCCGTTTGTTGCGCCCCACTAATTAGCGATTGAACTGTATTCCCACCAAAGTTTCCTAGTGCTGTGAACACCGGCCCACCACCAATTTGAGTATTTCCGATCTTTACGCCTTGAGCATTGGTATTTCTCCAATAGTCCCCTACATTTTGTCCTAGGTTGGGGTTACTTAGTGTTTGCCCCAGACTAGTGGGAGCTACCATTGACTGAATTTGTTTGACTGGGGTGAATTGTCCATTTCGATACCAGCCCTGGTTGTCGTTGACACTGTTGCCCAGACTAGTCAATGACTGTTTAACCGGACTTAGTAGTTCGGTGTATTTCTTCTTCAGGTCGTCGAAGAAAGCCATAGTTTATGCCCTATTCTTTGATAACCAGTCCTGATAGGCTGCGTTTTTGTCCCAACCAACATAATTAGCCATGTCAAACCCTTGCGGAGCTTTACTGACCCCTTGGTAGACACCCACTTGTTGATTAGGGTTAGTACCTTGTAGTCTGTTGGCATAAGCAATAGACGTATTCATAATATCGTTCATGTTAGCAGTAGGAGTCTTGGTGATCAAAAGGTTAGCAATTTGAGTAGTCAAGGCTTGTTTCTGTTGCATAAGCTGTTGTTCGTAGTTAGCCTTTTGCATATTCAAGTTAGCAAGATTCTGTTGTGCACCGGCTGTGGCTGCTTTGAGTGCCTCGGCTTTCTGTTGTCCATTATAGCGCAGGTCAGCCAAAATCTTTTGCTTTAAGTCACCATATTTAGTCTGTACGTCCCTAGTCAAATTGTCGTATTCTGATTTCTTTTGATTGTAAAAATTGTCTAGTTCCTGGAGTCTACTTGTACCCCATTGGGCTATGTCAGCTTTTTGTTTGTCAAAAGCGTTGATAGGTGCGGCTAGGTTCTCAGCAGCGTAGGTTGATCCTAGGATTCCTAGCTCTCTTAGTACGTTTCTGTTCTGCTTTTGGGTCATTCTAGCCTGGTCAGCAGCCCTACCTGTTTGAGTTTCCACTGTTTGGTTAGCGGAAAGCTTTTGTGATCCAATGTCCGTGTTGGTGGTGTTGAATTGTGTTAGTAAAGTATTAAGATCGTTTCCTTGGTATTGATCAGTTAGACCTAGTTGGCGGTTAAGTTCACTTTCGTTTTGCCCATACTGAGAATTGATCATGTCAATAGCGGACTGGTTACCAGCTTCGGCTGCAGCATAAAGTTCACTAAATACGTCACCACTACCACCTGTAGTAGGAGAGGATAAAGAAGCACCTTTTAAGTCAGTAGTAGAATAGTTTTTGCTAAGTAGGGGGTTGGCTGGAGGGGCACCACCGCCACCATTTCCACCACCTAACTCTCGCTCATATCTAGCTCTTTGGGTAGGATCATTAAGTATCGCATTTATAACATTTTGATCGTTAAGTCCAAACTTGTTTCGTAGAACGTCACTGGTAACAGGGCCACTACTTTCTGCTGCGTAAGCTGGCTTTGGTGCTAATTGTCCACCCAATGCCTGTAATCTTTCGGAGACATTGAACTCGGGGAGTACGTTACCCAAAGCGTTTCCGACCTTGTTAATACCACTACCAACAGCACCGAGAACTTGTCCAATAGCTTGTTGGTTGGTTGGGGCTACATAGTAAGAAGAATTAGGTTGATTAATGTTGGTTTGAGGAGTGTTCCCACCTATACCAGAACTTTGTAAGGTCATTCCTGCAAAAGGGTTATTTGGATCGTATGCCATATATTAAAAAAGCCCCGACTGAGGGGCTTGCGTTTATTTAACGTTTTAACTATGTTTATTATAAAGTATTTGCCGTGTCAACACAAATTAGCTAATCAAGTCCTCGCTGTCCCTAAAGCGCGGAGAACGTGGTTTGGCAGTTATTTCGTGCTCCAAGAGTACAAAAGTAGCCCCACTTGAGCCGTTGTTGAGTGCTAGACCAAACGATTTACCCAGTAAGTTAAGATTCTTTTTGGTTTTAAGTACTATGTCATCACTCGAGGTCACAGCACCTGTACCGTAGGACTCCCCAGGCATCCAGTACCCCATTAAGTAGTGACCTAAGTTGATCGAGGGGCTAACCGTGTTGATATTAGAGGAGAACTCCTCGGTCACACCGTCTACGATCACCGATAAGTTGACCGATCCGGTAGGTTGGCGCAGTACCACTGAGGTATCTTTGGCCGTTTTGTAATTAGTAAGGGTCTGGTAAGACTCACTTTTTAACTTAACCGAGGCAGAGATAGCTGATCCGAAGTCGTCGTCACCGGTTAAAATCTCTTTGACGTACCCAGAATTGTCGTCTCCGTACAGTACGTGTTGCACTCCGTCGGTTCCAGTATGAGTAACCCAGCAGTTAGCTTGAATGTTAGTCCATTCGTACCAGGCGGTTCGTTCACGGTCGTACACCAGAGCTTTAGAGTTGTACGTTCCACCTGCGGGGGTGTAGGCGAATACAACTATGTTCAAATTAGCGGTCTTGGCGTATACGGCAGCTACATTACCAATACGAGCCGGAGCCATAGATTGGAATACAGATCGTACACGTGCGGATAACTCATTGGTTCGCAGTACGTCAATAGCAAACCCCGATTCGTTACCAATTGTATAAACCCCATTGTCTGAGGAGAAAAATACGTCGTTTTCCACCAGAACGATAGACCGAGGAGCCTTACACCCTATAGCAGCGGTGATCTGAGTGACCGAGGGTGCACCTGCGGTAGTAAACGAGAACTGGTAGACCGAATGATCTTTGAATATGATAAGTGAATTCTTAAACGGTATCATCCCTGTACCATACTGACCGTCGTTGGTAGAAATATCTATGAACCCTCCACCATTAGCAGCCGAAAAGTCGTTGATCTTGTCCCCACCACCAGAATAGTACATACGTGAGGGATAAGCAGGATCACCGTAGACAAACAAAGATTCTTTGTAGACTTCAATGTATTTACCTTTAACACCAGCTGTGTAGTTGGCTGAGGGCGGGATAAGTAGTTCGTAGGGGGTGTCTACACCCGTGTCTGCATAAGAAACCGTTGCTTGGCCTTCCACATATTTTATAAAGTACCACGAACCGTCCTTGCGACCATATATGTTGTATCCAATTGCTGAGGTAGAAGCCGTCCACCCAACTGTCATATAAACCGTTGCGGACAAAGTAGCTTGGTTACAAGTAGCAGTGGCGGCTGCGGTTGGTTCCGTCTCGCCAATTGCGGTTACTGCAGTTACTTTGTAAGAAAAGGTAAACGATCCCGTTGACCCCCCAGTTCTAGTACAAGTGGGAGAGGTGGGGGCACTAATACCCGTCCACACCACCACATTAGTACCATCGTAGTAGGATAAATTATCCGTGCCGTTGGTCAGATATAACTTATCGTAAGCCATTTTCCCCTCAGTGTTGAGCGAGGTGGTAAAAGTTTTACCTGAAACTGCGTCAAAATCCCCAGTAGAGGAGTTGTAGACCTGTAGTGCTGTACCGGTGGTCCGTAACAATTTCCGTGTTCCGTCGGACTTGTAGAAGTTGTAGATCCCTGTAACCTTTGACCCGTTGGAATTACCATAGTAGGCTTGTCCGTCTCTGGGGAACTGGATCTTGCCGTCTTCGATCAGTTGAATGTCAATAGCTTCGGCTAGTTCGTCGTCCCTTATTTGGGTGACCGAGACTAGGGTGTTAAGCCCCCTGATATAACTATTACTCCTTTTGGATAGGATTTTCTTTTTAGGTTGTCTTAGGTTGTATTTGATCATGCTAATAAGTGCCGATTCCGCCTATTGAGGCTGGTGATCCGAAAGTGACTTGTTGACCTCTAGCAATAGCGTCGTCGTCACCTTCGTACTTGGCACTCATGGCCTCGGCTATTTGTAACTCTGTTTGATACTGTTCCTCGTCCTCGCCTTGATAAATGTAAGCAAGAGCATAGTGGGCCAAAATATCTAATTCTGGTGTCATTACGGCCTCGCTGGTTAATGTTCTCTTAGCGGGTAGCCAGTAGATAGTGTAGTAGACCACTTCCAAGTTATCAGGTATCTGACTTAGGTGAACTTTCCACTTGTCGTTAGCAATGTCATACCACTCATAAGCACACTTTGTGGAGCTGTCCTGACTTACTCGGTAGCGTACGTCCTCTGGAGTAGTAATGTCGTAGCGGTAACTTTCGGTTTGCCCTCCTACGTATACCTCGGCCAGTCCACCTGGACGCATGTTGTAAGTAGTAGATCCTATTTCAAAGTCTTGTAGAACCCCGTCGGCAGTGACGGTCAACTCTTTACGGTAGAATTTCCACAGTCGTTTCTTGGCAAGGGTCTGGTTGGCACGGGATACGGCACGAATACGTGAAGCACCGGTGTTGGTAGAGTTCTCGCCTCTAAGGTCGGAAACTAGTTCTAGTACGTCGGAAACGGTTAGTGATAGTAGTGTAGCCATAATAAAAAACCCCCAACGAGGGGGGTTGCATTCAAAAATTTAATGTAACTGTGTTAATTATAGACTAATTATCAACGGTGGGCAACTTAGTCTTCTCGCTCTTGGTGTCGAGCTTCATTATCTCAGGGATTAGCTGGTAGACCTCGATATAAGGTCGAGTTCCCAGGTAGGTGAGGATCTTGTTGATTAGTTCAATGGGGACGGTTACATCTTTCATTCAATTGTTAGACCACCAGCGGTGTCGGCTATTAGTTTTGCCATACTAGTCTATTATCGTTCCACCAATTAGTAAACCTGGATTCTTTAATGTATTAAGTTTTGCACCTGTAGTCCCTGTGCCTGTTACCAAAGATATTGCTACTGACCACACATCTAGTGCTGATAAGTTTGTTGCAATAGGTGGTGTAATAGGTAGTGCATTTGCCCATAAGTCCATAGCTCCCAGGTTGAGTTGATAACCTGCTGGATATAGGATTGAGAAGTCGTCTATATAGAAATAAGAGTTTGTGCTAGTTGCATCCGTCTTTCCATCAATGGTTATTGTCAATTGCCCATAGGTGGTAGTAGGAGTAAAAGCCACATAAATAAACTGCCAACCTGTTTGCTGTGATACTTGAGCATAAGCTGTCGTACCATTGTCATAATTAATATTTAATCTTGGTAACTGATAAGTACCTGCATAATAGGTGGCTGTATTTATATTTACCCAACAACCTACCATCATTTGTCTGTTTTGAATATTGCCTACAGGAACAGTAAATGTCCATGGAAGATTGCTAACACTTGAAAGAGGCTCTAGTCTGAGAGCTAGTCCTCCTGCTGTATGAGCTGTAGTATCTGTTAGGCCAGTTCCAGTAGACTGCATCTTTCCATATTTCCACCAACTTATATGGTTATTTGTGGTCGTTCCATAGGTTTGAGCGCGAAAGTATGAGCCAAGAACTGCATTTGTGATATTTCCAACTGCTTTTACTTCTGATGAGAATGTACAGTTATTTGCAACTATTTGGTCAAAGGTTGCAGAAACATACCAAACCTCATTTGTTGCATTAGCTGCATCTGTACCAAAAGCACAATTGTTAAAAGTCGTTTCTATTGCCGTGCTAACATAAAGACCATAGGTTTCATTATCAAATGTACAATTATTGAAAGTACAGGCTACAGACGTAAGCGTTGAATATATTCCGCCTCCTATCTTTAACCCAGTAACCGTACTGTTAATCAAATTAAGCCTTGCACTTTGATAACCTGTCGTATACCTGCCAGAGCATTGTATGTTTGTTAAAGTAGCATTGGTCGCAGCTATATCTATGTTATATCCCCAATGAGTACCAGATAGACTGGTCATATATATATCACTAAAGGTTGCACCAACATCAGCAGGAGTTACAGCAAGATGATTCTGTGAATTGCCACCATTCCATACAAGTATGTTTTTGTATGTTCCCCCATTACCTAATGTAGAGACAGAAAATCCTTGAAAGGTAAGATGCCCACCTGCCGAACAAATATAAGTATCTACATAAGGCGCAAGTACACGAGTATTATCTGCTGTAGAACCTGCATTTGTCACAAAAAGTGATGGATTAGCATCAGTATGATTTACTCCTGAAAATTTAGCTACTGCCCACCCATTATAGTTAGGACTGCTTCCTAAAAATCCAGGTGTCTTTATCCCACACTTTACTGCTCTTGTTGTATTTATAACTGCCCATTTTGAAAAGTGTATTGCTGCTAAATTGCCAACTAGCGTGATAGATGTTCCTGAGATAGTGTTTATCGTTCCTACCTCATAGCCTACTGTTGTTGAATTATAACCTGAAATTACAAGTGAATCTGTTCCAACCCAAGCTGCACTCATATCATCGGTTGTTACTATTACTTTTTGAGCAGCAGCTGCATTTGCAGATAAGGTGGTAAAATAACTAGTTGGTTTCTCTCCCCACATTTCCACTTCAAAGTTTTGTCCACCTTGATAACCTTCTCCTGGTTTCCAGTTAGTGATATTACAAAAGAATTGGTTTGCATAAGGTACTCTGTTAGTGTCACCTTCCCCAATTGCTAATCTTACGTCCTTAGAAAGCCAAAAGTTAGTAACATTTAAAGAAAGTGATGAGGCTACTGTTGAAGGTACTAACCAGTGACAATTCACTCCCAATATTAAATTAGTTGCAGTTATACTTTGGTCTTGAGTTATTATCACTCCATCTTTTACAAGTATGTTATCTCCAGAAGTGTATGTGGTTGCTGTATTTGTAAGTATTGCATAGCCATAGGTTTGATATATTCCTTGCTGATTTGTACTTGAAGATACTTTTATTCTCCAGGTTGAAGCAGCATTTGTAATTGCTTTAGGTGTAGTAAAGATGAAGGACACCCATGCAGGCGAAGCTAACTTAACCGTGTTATGAGCACCTGCAATATCATTAACCGTTAGTGTCTTAGTTGCTCCTGCTACATCAGTCCAAACAGTAGCTATGTATTCTTGTAACTGAACAGTTATGGTATCTGTACCTGTAGCTGATTGATTCTTAATGACTACAATTGCACCTGTACAAGTTGCTGCCTCACTTGCAGTAAAAGCCTGATACCTAGCAGTGTTTAGAGCATCCCATGTAGAATATTGAACAGTTGGATTGTATGCACCTGCTACTACCTTATAAGGAGTTAGTGCTGAAAAGTTACCGGTTGTGTCGTAATAAATATCCATTTATAAATTCTTAATAGCTAAAAGAACAGAATTAACTCTGTCTAGTTCAGATCGCTCCATTGAATGATCCACATATTTATATCTCTCCTTGGCATAGGTAATCCACTCTGCATTAGTCTGGGGCATGTTAGGGTCTGGTGTGCCTATCCTTGTCTCTAACTCTGTCTTTTGCTGTTGTAGGTCGGCTTTCACGATAATCCTAGCAGAATTGGTAGCCTCGTCATATTCGATAAATTTACCTGTGGAGATTTTGAAGTATTGCATATTATGATTTAGTAACTGATAACAGTGTAGCCTTAGTTGAATCAGTATAATCCACAACTAAAGTAGCTACCGTTGTGCCACCAGCCCCGCCTGTTTTAAATACAAAAGTATTAGACGTTGCTCCTTCAGTTTTAGATAGATAGTCGTATGCACTAGAAACTAGCCCTGGGGCTGGTTGTACCATTCTGTCCAAACTAGAGGTGGTTGGATTGTATACCAACGATTCCACCACATTCACTTGATAGGTTTGGTCAAAGGATTGGTTAGCTATTTGGGCTACCGATTGTGCTGTAGTGTCATTGCGTGCTTTGGTGTTAACTGCCATATTATCTCCAAGCCCCCGAGGACTCGTAGTTCTTAAATACTAACTTGTGCATTTCTTTGGAATCTTTACACTTAGCCAGTTTCATAAACATAGCCCTCTTTTGTGCCGAATCAGTCATAAATCCTAGCGATTTCCAGCCTTTTACTACCCCACTAAGTCGATCTAGCACTACTGAGGACTCGGTTTGGTCGTCCATGTCCAGTTCGGCTCTAATTTCGTCTAGTTTACGTCCCATAGTCAGCGCAGAAGGAATCTTACCGTGTTCTTTTAGCTGATCCTCCAAGTAAGCAGATATTTCTCGTAAGTTAGATAGTTCCTCACTAGGTAGATCTTTAACATTACCCTCAATTCCTAGTACGTCTAACACTACTTGGGGCATTCCCTCGCTTTCAATAGGTTCGGGCATTATGTCGGTGCTGGGGCCAACCTTGTTATCCTTTGGCCCGTCCTGATATAAGCGTGTTTCAGCAGGAACTTCGGTGCTTATTTGTCTAAAGGTTATATCGGTCATAAAAAAAGCCCCGTTCACACGAGGCCGATTAAATAATTGGTAAGTTTATTATACCTTATTTTATCCATTCGTGGTTTTTATTTAGCAGTGCACGGGTAATTTTAGGCTCATAACCTAGTGATTCAGCAAATGCACACCAAGCGTACACGTCCTTGGGAATACACTTAGAATTGAATCCTCTCTTGTCGGGGAATACAAACGACCACCAGAGATTAAATCGTGGATCGTCGCTGTAAACCGCGTCACGAATTGTGTAGTAGTTGAGTCCGGCACGCTGACATACGTCGTAGAGTTCTTGACATTGGGCCACCTTAAAAGCAATAGCACGGTTTTCAGTTAGCTTAATAAACTCGGCCTCGGTACAGGTCACTTGTCTGATAGTAATGTTAGCGTTGTATACAGTTTGATATAGTTCAATTAGTTTTATTCTATCTTCCTCTGCTCCACCGATAATCAAAAATTGCCTACCTTTCTGGTTGGTCATGGGGTGGTTAGTTGTCTCGCCCAAGTACTCGGGTTGCATAACAATTCTTTTTCCATACTTCTTAATTAGGTGCTCACACGTTCCAGGATTTACAGTTGATCGGATTACTAACAACTCCTCTTTGGCTTGAGCTACTACCTCCTCAACAATTGATGTATCTAGTGCGTCTTGTCCGTGATTAGGAGTAGGTACACACACAAACGCTATGTCAGCAGTTTCTTTACTAATTAGACCTTGTGCGGGATCGTGGACTAGTGCGTCAGGAAACAGTGTTAACATGGCTTTCCCGACCCAGCCCAGCCCGTATATTTTTACTTTCATTTGGATAGAATTAATTGATAAACTTTTTCCCAATCTTGAGCGTGAGTAGCTAGTGAATGATCAGCCAGAACCTCACTACGTGCCCTAGAAGCAACGTTTTTGCGTAGGGTGCTATCTTCTATCAACAGACTTAAATACTTAACCCAATCGCTTGCGGTACTAGCAATAAATCCATTCTCACCATGTCGGATCACTCGGTCGTACACCGTAGGAGACGCGACAGTAACACCACCGGCGATAGAATTCTCCATCCACTTAATATGAGACTTGCCATTATTAAAATCCGTATTCTTTAGAGGTGCAAGTCCTATGTCCATTTCCAGGCCGTGTAATCGTGAGGCGTAGTTGTCAAACGGTACACCCAAAAAGCATTCTATGTTACCGAACCCTGCAAACAGTTCCCGCCAGCGCAAATCTCCGACCATTAGTAGTTCTACTTTGTCCCCGTACTTTTTAAGTACCTTTTTTAGTGCCGGTACAATCATTTTTACGTCGGTTAAGTGAGTTACTGATCCCACGTAGCAGATTCTAACCTTGTCGTGGTCGTTTTCTTGGGGGCCGTCCCAGTATTCCAAGTCCATATAATTAGGAATCACGTAAACGTTCTTGTTGTACTGGCGCAGGTGGTCGGCCAAGTAGTCGTTGGTGGTGGTAACACCGTCTACAAACTTAACAAACGATCTGAGGATAGCCGAAGCGTCCCAAATCTGGTGATCTTTGTAGTGGGGATTGTCCTTAGTAACCTGGAGCATATCGTCAAAATCCATGACTATCTTTGTGCCGTATTCGTTACGCAATTGAAGCAAAGTAGTCAGGGCCTTTAAGTCAATTACCCCCTGAGGAACGATCATATCAAACCCTATTAGGCTCTCGTAGGGAATCTTGCTCTCCTCTTTGACCGTGTGTATGTCAATCTCGTGTCCCAAGCGGGCCAGGTATTTCATGGGGTGAATTAGTCGCCATTGTCCGGAGCCGGAAGCGTTGGGGAAAGCTTTTATTTTCATTTTGTGCTCAGGAAATCTGTAACGAAATGCCACTCTGCGTCTCGGGGAATCTTTAACAAGTTCAAAAAGCAATCCTCAATGTTGTTAGTCGACGGTTGACCCATGTGGCCGTGAAGTTTCCACACCTCCTCCTTACTGTTCCAGAATGGCTCCTCTATAGAATAATTATACTCGAAATATTTTTTAGTGCGTGGGGCGTGAGGCTGATTACGGTCAACTCCCAACCACCAACCTTGCTCGTCTAGCACGTCTACCAGGTCTTGCTTATACAACCACTGTGGGGCTTTAAATCCTTTGATGTAAGGTAAATCGTCGTCTTTAAAGAACTCGTCTATCGCTTTAAGTGACAGTTCAACGGTTGCACGATCAGCGTTTAGGAATTCATTGGGCATGTGAGCTACTCCGTGGGGGATCAGTTGAATCCAATCGAGGTTTTCCTTTAAAAGTTTGAGCCCTTGGTCTCGCATAGTGCGTAGTAGAGACTTTTCGGACTGAAAATCAAACGGTATGTGGAAGAATGACACCTTCATGGCAGGGTACTTGTCTTTAAGACGTAGTAATTTGTCCCAATTTACGAAATATATTGTACTATCGTCTATGTCTAGGGTTACTTTTGGCATACAAACTCCTTAAGAATGTCGTCACCGACTGAATAAAGATCGTCTTTGCGTTCAATTATGTCAAACAGGTGTTTGTCTATGTCTTTAAACCAATACTGTTTGTCGCCACCCCTGTCCTGATCGGCAGTCCAAACAATCAGGAGTAGGATTCCACCTGGTTTTAATGCTCGGTTGTAGTTGTTGATCACCTCAATAGCGTCTTCTTTGCACACGTGATCCAGCGTCGAGAGGTCAATTATCATGTCGTACTTTTCTACGTCACTAATTTTGCGTATATCACCGCAAGAAATGTGGGCTTTTAGGTTTAGCTTGACCGCCCTTTCGTACAAGTCGTGGGAAATATCAAACGCGGTTATATCCATGTTGCCCAAGTTCCCTACTATCCCCCCTTCTATTGGTGAGCTGTAGACCTCGTTGTCAAGATCAGTTTTAAGCACAGTCTTAGGTTTGTACTTTTCCACTAGCTCTTTGGCACGGTCTAGGTAGTATTGGTGGAGGATCACGGTGTCGTTAAAGATCATTTTTCTAGTATAACCAAATAACGTTGGTGCATAATGTTGCCCGAATCGGACAGACACTCTTGACGTACGGCCTCCTTGTAGCCGAACCCCTTTAGATATTCAGCTAGCTCGTTTACGTCGTGTTTGTAGTCCAACCAGCATTCCAATACGATAATCCCAGGTTCAAATCGGTCTACCATGTACTTAGCCGAGTTGGTCAGGTCGTGATCTTCTTTTTCTGATACCTCGGGGTGGTCGCCAGTGTAGCCCAGTAGCAATAGAATGTCGCACCTGTGGATAGTCTTAACAAAGTTCTTGGAGGTCTGTTGCTTGATAGTGGCCTTGTAACCCCCTACAAAACGGTCAATTAGTATATCGTTGCCCTTGTACCCCAGGTAGTCGTGGTCAAGGAAATTAAGTATGCGTCCCTCTAGGCAGTCCAGGTCGATAATCATTTTATCTTTGGTCTTGCCTTTGAGGTAAGCGGCTATCGGTACAAACCTGTGGTCGGTTTCTTCGTTGAGATATTCCCAGGTCATTTTTTCGACAATGAACTGGTAAGTATGTTTGCGTAAATATTACAACTAATTACGTTTAGCCCAGCACTTACTAGTTGTTTACGCATAGCCTGGTGACTGATACGCCAGTAGTCCCCATAATCGGGAGTACCGTGAAACGGGTAGAACCAAGGGCAGTCAGCGATTAGGTATCCACCCTCTTTGAGCAGGCGTGAACATTCAGTGATAGCTTTGGCAAAATCGTATACGTGTTCTAGTGTTTGGCTAATAATTATCAGGTCAAATCGTTCAGCCTCTAGTCCGGTGTCGCAAATATCGGCTACTATGTCAGGTTGCAGGTGGGCTACGTTGTCTAGTGTTACCCACTGGTTGCCGGTGGAGAACAGTTTGTAGTTACCCGAAGGTCGTTCGTCACCGTCAATTCCTACCTCCATACACTTCCAGCCTTTGTTGTCGGGCATTAGTACGTCCCGATAGTTAAGCATTGTTTTCATTACCTCAGCACGTAGTTCACTTATCATTTAAGCCTCCATATCTCTTTTCCATATTTTTTAAAGTTAATACTACCCTGTAATTTTCTGTAAACTGGCCGTTTTTCCACCTTCGTACCTATTTTAAACAAGTCCTTCTTTACAAACGTTAGAAGTATCCCCTCGTAATCACCGTATTCGTCGCTATAGTGCCTACTTATAACGGGAATCCATATGGGAAAATATCTTGGAACCCTTACGTTTCTATATCTAAGTACGGTAGGGGCGATAGACCCACTTAAAGTTAGCCTTTCCATAGACAGATCTAAGAATTTATTATCATAGAATCCTTGTGTAGCTTTATTTAGTTTTTTTGTTGATTTACTTACCATATTTTCCTCCACGTTTTTCTCCACTAATAAATAAGTTTTCCAAAGAGTTGGGGACAAGATACGCATGGCAACTTGAACATGTAAGTACACAATCACCATATTTACTGTTTATCCATTTGTGGTTACACTTTCTTGGATTTTTTCTGGACATGCCAGTATCACCAATCGTAGCATCAATTCTAATTTGTGTTTCGTCAGGCCAAGCGTCCAATAGTCCTTGTTGAAGGTTGCGGGGGCAATAGAATCTTCCAAAAAACCCCAGAGTGGAAGCTATCCAATCCTGTTTAGAAATACTTACTTTAACCTTTTTTTTCATATTTTTCTCCATAAACGTGTGACTTTTCCCATTTGCGACGTTCGAAGTAATCCTTATACTTTTCTATTTGCCCTTGTGTACCGTCTAGCCCATGATTACAGAAGTAGTTTTCTAAATAGCCCATTTGATAACCCTTGGAGTTGAGGAACATAGAGAATTCTACGTCTTGATTACCGTGTAACGTCTCGTCCTCCGGCCAACGAAACTCGTCGTAAGCCTTAGCGTCAACAAAGTGGACAATTCCGCCCAGGTGTCGTGTCATTCCAATCAATTCGTTACAGATCTTGCCGTACACCACGCGGGGTGCACCACCTGGGTTGTCGCGTAGACCCGAAATGTAGCAGGAGAGGGCAAGTTTACGGTTGGCTTTCCATATTCGTACCATTTTATTCATCCAACCCTTAGTCTTAAAGATCGCGTCGTTGTCAACTTTAACGATAATGTCGTATCCTTCCTTCTTGGCCCAGTCCACGGCTTGATTAGAAGCAATAGAAATCCCCTTATTCTCGGAGTTTAAGATCAATTGCACGTCATGTTTACCAGCATATTCTTTTAAGTACTCAACCGTCCCGTCCGAGCTACCGTTATCAACCACAATATGGGTAAAAGGATATCTCGCAGATGACTGGAGTGTTCCAAATGACACAGTAGTTTCGGGCAGGCGTTCGTACGTAAGGGTAAAGACTGCCACCCGTGGCTCTTTAATATCCCCTAAATACGGCAGTTGTATTTCGCAGTCGTGTGGATCCCAAGCGGGTTTCATCATCCCCTTGGAGTCCAATTCCTGCATACTCATAGAACCCTTGACCATGTGATAGTCGGTCATTACTACAGGTACATGTTTAAACTTAAATCCATACTTATCAGCCCTACACCACAAGTTCCAGTCCAAGTATTTCTTGTACCGTTCGTCCCACCCGCCCAGTGCGAGCAAAACAGATCGTTTTACTAGCGCGTCACTAGTATCTATAAAGTTAGTTTGCATGAGTATCCCTGGTCGAAAGTCAGAACTTATCCCTATCTGTGATTCGAAGTTATTCCCCGAGTCGTCTATCATCCAACGATCGCCGTAAACAATATCTACACCCGATAATTCAATTTCTTTTAGTAAGATAGCCAAATGATCCACCCTATACAGATTGTCTGAGTCTAAGAAGCCTACATACTCTCCTTTAGACATTTTGATACCGATATTCTTAGGTCGGGAATGATTGCCAAAGTGCTCTATTTTCTTGTAAACAATCCTCTTGTCGGTGAAACTCTTAACCATTTTGTCTGTGCCGTCTGTTGACCCGTCGTTCATGACTATTAATTCGAAATCTGCAAAGGATTGGTCCAATACGCTTTGGATTGCTCTTTTGCAGAGCTTTTTCCTACCTTCGTGAGTGGTAATTATTATGGATACTTTGGGTTTATCTACCGACATAGTATGGACGCTCCTTTTTACGATGTACTTTCATGTGACAAGGAAAGCACAAAACAATTAAATTAGACCAGTTATTGTTTACTATTGGGGAATATAAGCCATTACCGTCTCTGTGGTGAACCTGTAACAATTTGTCAGATCCGCACCTACTGCAAAAAGGGTGGGTGCGAACGAGTATTCTCCTCTTTCCTTCAAACCAAGCGTTATCGTACCACTTCGCCTTTCTCTCTACGCCCTTGCCGTTATTGTCCTTGTAGACACTTTCCTTTCTTTTCTTTGGATTTTTTACAACATAGTTACTCTTGATTTCGTTAGATCTTTCTCGGTGTTCCTCCGCCCATGTTTGAAGTCGACACTTAGTGCACAAGCCACATACGTTTCTCTTTCCGATTGGAGCAGAACATTTTCTACAGCTATTCATGGAAAATTCCTAGAATGTCATTGAAATAAATAAGTTTACATTGTTTTTCTTGTAACATTAGGTTTAATCCCGCACCACGTTTGAAAAGTATATTGTCGCCTACCTTACAAGGACATTCGGTTTGGAGCTTGTCCCAGATCAGGGTTGGGCCGACTACCAGCACCACTCCCTCGTTGGGTTCTTCTACACTAGAGGCGATAATAATTCCTGTTTCACTTACAACTTCCTTGTCGTCTACACCAATAAGTACATATCCTGGGGCAGGGGTCAGGTCGGCATTAAACACTCCGCCTTGTAGCAGAGCTTTCCACTTCTTGTTGCGTTGGTCTTCTTTGGCTTGGTCTATTCCTTTTCTCCATATCGGTTTGTTCTTGGCTACTTCCTTCTTCCTATCCTCCTCCCATTGGCGAGCTTTGGGGTCTTTCTTTACTTGATCTTCACGGGTCTCTACGAATGCGTCTAGGGCTTTTCTGGCTTTGGATACGTCTGGGGATCCAATATCTTTTTCATATTTCTTCCATGCAATATCCAGCATGCAAATAGTATAGCACTTTGCGTTTTTGCACTAAAAAGCCCCCCAGTGCACGTGGAGGGCTTGATAGCTTCTAAGAGAACTTAGTTAGCTGTGGTAGATACCACGGAGCGCATGTTTACGGCAAAATTTGCATTAAGCATGTTAGCACCGAAGGTGGTCTTCCAACCTAACGTGGCGATCTTATCAGTTGGATCAGCTGTTCCAGCGGAGCCGAAGTCTTTGATATAAGTCTTCAGATTTTGAAGTTCTGAGACACCAAAGGCGTCTTTACCGAAGAAACTGGTCGTGTAGATGGTAGCAGATGCTAAATAAGCACTGTTTCCAGCTATAGTGTGACCATTACTGGTTTCCAAGAAGCGAACACCATACAGTTTACCGATCTCACCATTGAGGATCTTGTCAACTGATGGGCCGTAGGTGTTGGTAGTGACCCAACCACCGGTTGTAGTGTCTCCTTCGAGATCGTATGCAACGTCGGGGTGAATAACAGCAACGAACGAACCGTCTGCCAAAGGCATAGCGTCGTTCCTACGTAGAGCACGAACAGCTCGTCTTACGTTTCCGATGGTCATAGTTCCAGTTGTTGGAATCGCAGAGAAGTGAGCAGCGGCATTTATGTTCATGATAGTACCAGAGTTACTGATAGCTTCTCGGACATAAGTGTCTACGGAAACACCAGCGTTATAAGCTAGTCTTTCCATTGCGGCTTTCTTGAAGTCACCAAAGGATGTATAAGCGAGTAAGTCAGAATAGGATAGGGCATTGTCAAGTTGAACAGTTGTACCAGTGACGTTAATAGCAGAAATTGTTACAGCAGATGTTGCAACGCCTTCGCCACTACCGGAGGTAATGGTTGTCAAGTTAACAAAACGTGTCCAGTAAAGGACACCTGTGCCAAATCCACCCTGCCCAGCTTCAACCTTGCGGTTGAGTTGGCCTAGTTGTTTGTGGATGAGATTGCTCTCAGCCACTTTTAAGAACAACTCGTCGTAATATCTGTTTTTAACAGAAGGTACAACAGTTGTAAGTCCTAGTGCGGCCATGTTGTTTTGTTGTTAACTAATAACGAGAACTTACCAGTTGCCGGTCTTTCTAAGATAAGCTTCTTTTTCCTCCAGAGACATGTCTTCTGGTCTCTTTTCAGCTACCTTTTTAGAGGCACTTGTAAACCCAGAGTCAGATTGTTGGGATTTAACAACCCGTACCTCAGCTCTAATCTTGTCTTGAGTACCGCCAAGCCTTTTGGCTCGATCTAGCGCTCTACGTGCTGCCTCCAATTTTGTAATTGTAGGTTGCACAGTTTGAGAGTTAGCGTCGAATTGAAATGAAGATCGGTATATTTCCGATCCCATTTCGTCTAGGACTTCCGAGTAGTCTGGACTGCTAGGATTAAACTGTGGTAACGTCTGGTGCAAAAGTTCTGTTTCTAGTAGTGCTGATCTATCTGGATTAATACCCGACATGGGTTGTGGTGGCGTAACGGGCGCTGTTTTAGAACGCTCAGCCTCCTTCCATTTAGCATACACTTCGTCGAAACGTCTTTTGGGGACGTACTTCTTTCCGTCTTCGTCTTCAGCAACATCCGGATCGGTTTCTGCAGTTTCCTGTGCCGGTTGTTCCTCCTTGGCTTTCGCTGGAGCTTCTGGTTCAGTAACGGGTGTTTGTTCTTCCGCAGGGACTTCTGCGACAGCTGTTGTCTCAGCTATTTGGCCGTTCTCGTCAGTGACGGAATGCTCGTTGAAAGCGTCCTTTAGATCGTTGATGTTATCTTGATCGGTCATGGTTTAGCAGGGTTTAAGATACCCAGAAACTCTCAATATATTAAGCACTGTACTCAGTGAGCGAATGGTTGAGGGCCATAAATCAGGGCTTAGGTAAGCTCTGGTTTATAGTTCTCAAGTCAACAGGTACGCCGTTTATTAAACGAACGTATCCAGGTAGGCGTGTACCCCAGGGGCAATAGATACAACTAATCGTTCCGTCATAGTTGTCCTTGTACCCCTTGTGGGTATTCCAAAGTTCTTTCGTGTGGGTGGGACAGATGTGAATGGGGTGCGGGTCAGTAGGAATTGAAATCCTATCGACTACCGGTTCCTCATTTTGATCGTTGTTCCTCACGATATTTGTTAAGGTTCAGCAGGTTGTTTTCTATTTCAATTAAGAGTGTGCGTAAACCTGAAACCTCACCTCTGTAAAACATATATTCCTCCATGTCTTTAAAACCGTCGACGATTGCACGGTTGCTGAACTCTTGGATACGTCCAGCTATGTAAGTTTTGATAAACTCCCACCCTTTTGTGGTGGTCAGTTCTTCGAGCACGCTGGCTCTCATTAGCATGTCTTCTTTAGCTTTGTCCATTGGATTGTGCCAGTTGCATGGCTTCTGGCGATTGCAAACTATTAATTTGATCTTGTAAGTCGGGGTCTAGTGGGACAGATGGGATAGCGTTTGGATCTTGTTGCACGGGTTGTCCGTCTGGCCCTACTTGTGGTGGTGCTTGTGGGGCAGGCATGTCAATTACTACGTCTTTACCCTCAATCCCCATTTGTAGTTTTTCAAACGTCTTAGCGGTTAGCTCCTCGAAGTTTACGGTCTTACCTTGTAGGGACAGACCCTTAAGCCAGTTGGGGTTGGATACCCTGTCTACAGCCGAGAAAAAGTTCTCTTGCAGGGCGATAGGATCGGTTAGCATGTCGCTTGATACCGAGGCGATAAAGTCATAGTTACCTACGATAGAGGGTTGAATGTCCTCTGGTAACAGCTTGAGAAAAGCAAAGTTGTTGTCGACAATGTTCAGCTTACCAGTAGTGTCCTCACCAGGGTAGATAGGTTGACCCTCCATTGAGGTAGTGGCCATTTTGGTGTTGTCCTTGAGATACTTGATAGCCTCCGCACCGATAATTCTCAGCACTTGGGGTTCGGTAGTGTACTGAATACGTAGATCTTTCCATTGGTTGGCAATACGTTGGATAACCATGTGAGTAAATAGTTGAATTTTGAGTTTAAATTGGGCATTGGCCTCTTGCTGGATCAGGCGTGTACCGGTAGCGGTGTCGTTGACCGTATTGGCCCCACTGTTGATCCCTACGGTATAGTCAGTGATCCCTGAACCATTTTGAAGTGAAGCGGTTAAGTAATTCATGGTTTGCACGAAAGTAGATCCGGTTACGTCGGGAACTTGGATAGGCTCAACTGCACCCATATCATTCGTAGTGACCACGTTACCAGGGCTGGAGATCAAAGTGTGCATGTCTACTCCACCACCTTTTTTAACCTTCCACATAGTATTTAAAGTCATTTGTACGTTGTCTAACCGTTGGTTGAGTACAGCGTTGATAGCTCGTTGGATACGTTCTACAGGTTCAATTTCACCCATTCCGAACAACTCACCAGGGTACACATAATCCGTACCGTAAACTATAGGTAGTTCACCATGAAAGTAAGGGTTTTCCGTGTCGCGAAGGATCAGGTCGTACTCAGGGCAGTAATCCGTCCACCTTTCTTTGTCGAAACGTCGCAGAATTACAATGTCCATGTTTGAGGTGTCCTCGCCAAGCATTTCCTCGGTGGACAACATAACCCTTCGGTGTTCGCGGAATTGTAGATCTTCAGGTCGATAGCCTTTTTGTTTGTTAGCACTCTTAGCGTCTACCAGTTCTCTTAACTTGTCCAGGTTCTTGTAGAACTCCCCACCTTTTTTGCTGTTCTCGTCCTCTAGTTCGTCAATTGTTTTAAAACGTCGGTAAATAAACCAGCGCATAGAGTGAATATCATAAGCATTGGG
>OFQY01000181.1_pt1 | contig 28818 bp, 33 predicted proteins | sample 1542991 | NCBI WGS metagenome assembly OFQY01 (sample SAMN07774224, study PRJEB24372) | wastewater metagenome | isolation source: Exp Tend VB 10WW | collected 2016-02 | reverse complement strand
GAAGCGGAGATCGCCGAGCACGCCGCCGACGTGTGGCAGGTCGCCGAGCTCATCCGCGCCGCGCGCTCGTCCAACCGATGGCCGCGCTACGTGGGCGCGTGCATGACGTACAACACGCCGTGCGACTACTGGGCGGTGTGCGCGGAGGGCGGCGACATCAACGGGCCGCTCTACAAAACCGCCCCGGCGATGAGCGGCTCTCGCCTGCCGGTTCTCTCGGCGTCCGCAATGACTACGTGGCGCCAGTGCCCGCGAAAGTTCTACTACTCGCAGGAGCTTCGCCGACGGCGCGTGAGCGGCGAATCCAAGCCGCTCTGGTTCGGTAAGCTCATGCATGCCGCGGTGCAGGTGTACAACGCGAGCTCGAGCGCGGACCAGGCGCTCGCCATCATCAGCGAATGCGTGGACGTGTTCGATCGCGCTCACGGGCGCGCGTTGATGCGTGGCTACTCGGCGCGGTGGGCGCCGCTCAAAATGCTTGCGACGGAGCAGCAATTCAACATGCCGATGGTGAACCCGGACACAGGGGCGTCGTCGCGCACCTTCGAGTGTGGCGGGTTCCTGGATGGAGTCATCGATCATGGACAAGAGTAAAATCAGCAGCGGCAAACGCGAAGTTCCGCTCAAGGTGCTGGTGGTCGGCGCGGAGGGCGTAGGCAAAACCTCGTTCGCCGCGGGTGCGCCGGATCCGCTCGTGCTCGACCTGGACAACGGGAGCCACGAACACAACGTGCGCCGGGTCACGGGAATCGAAACGTTCGAGGAGCTGCTCGAGTGGGTCGACAGCGATTGCAAAACGCTCGTCATCGATTCGCTCTCGCGCGTCGAAGCGCTCATTACCGTACGCGTGTGCGGAAAAACTGGAAGCCTCGCGGAGTACGGCGGCGGCTACGGCAAGGGCGACGACGCGGCGCTTCAGCATTGGCGCCACCTCATCGGCCTACTCGACCGGGTGAATCGCACGAAGCACGTGGTGCTCATCGGTCACGTGACCATCAAGCGCTTCGACTCGCCGACGGGCGAATCTTACGACCGGTTCTCGCTGGGACTTCGAGAGAAGGCCGCAGCGGTCGTCAAGCAGTGGGTAAACTACACGCTGTTTGCTCGCTCGGAGATCACCACGCGGCTCCAGGAGAAGAGCAAGAAGACGATCGCCGAGTCGGCAAACGAACGCTGGCTCTACACCGACAATCACCCCGCCTACGACGCGAAGCATCGCGGCTCGCTGCCGTCGCGTCTGCCCATGCAGTGGGATGCGTTCGCGGCGGCCGTCGCGGCCGACAAGGCTCCGCGCGAGGAGCAGCTCGCGAAGATCCGCGCGATGTGCCCACCGGATCTGAAAGAGCGCGTGGAGGCCAGCATCGCGCGCGGAACACCCCTCATCGAAATTCTCACCCACCTTCAACCAAACACGGAGACGAAATGACGATCGCGGCAGGAAAATACAAGGCGAAGCGCATCCCGGAGATGGAGCTTCAGTTCGGCAAAACCTCGGGCGGACACGAGCAGATCGCGATCGCGATGCGGCTCTCGACCGGCCACGACGTGACCGTGTTCCTCATCTTCTCCGAGGCATCCAAGCCCTACAGCGAGGAGCGACTCAAGGCGCTTGGGTGGCCGGGACCGGGGAACGACCTTGGCCCGCTCGACCACGAAGTCGACGTGGACGTCTCCTACCAGGAGTACAAGGGCGAGCAGAAAATGAAGGTGGACATCCTCACCAATGGCGGACGCGTGAAGCTCAAGGAGACGATGGACGAAGCGCAAAAGCGCAACTTCCTCTCGCGTCTCACGGGCACCGCGCCGACGGGCAAGGCGCCGTTCTGATGACTGCGCTCCGACCCTATCAGGCTCGGGGCATATCGGCGGTCCGTGACCATGTGGTTGCGGGCCGCCGTCACGTTTTGCTCTGCGGGCCTACGGGCTCCGGGAAAACACTCACCGCGGCGGAGATCATGCGCTCGGCCGTAGCGCTCGGGAGCCGCGTACTGTTCGTCGTACACCTCCGCGAGCTCGTGAACCAAACCGTGAAGGCGCTGGCGTCGCTCGGGCACAACCACATCGGCGTGATGCGCGGCGACGATGCGCGCGTGGACGAATTCGCTCCCGTACAGGTGGCGAGCATTCAGACGCTTGCGCGTCGGCAGAAGCCACGGGCGAACATCATCATCCTGGACGAGGCGCACCGCAGCATCGCGGACACCTACGAAAAGCACATCTGGCAGGCGTACCCGGACGAGGTGGTGATCGGCCTCACGGCGACGCCATGCCGCGGAGACGGGCGCCCGCTCGGCGAGCGGTATGACGCGCTCGTGGTCGCCGCCACCTACGCCGAGCTCATCGACGCCGGGCACATCTCGCGGCCCACCGTGTTCGCCGCGAAGCGGGAAGCGGATCTCTCCGGCGTGCGCAAGGTGGCCGGAGATTTCGTGGAGAGCGACCTGGAGCAGGCGATGGGCCAGCTCGTGGGCGACATCGTTGGCGAATGGCAGCTCCGCGCCGAAGGGCTCCGTACCATCGTGTTCGCGAGCGGCATCAAGCACTCGAAGCAAATCGTCGAGGAGTTCCGGACCTTCGGCTACGCCGCGGAGCACCTAGACGGAGAGACACCGGACGCCGAGCGCAAAGCGATTCTGGAGCGACTAGCTAGCGGGGAAACGACCATCGTGAGCAACTGCGCGGTACTCACCGAAGGCTTCGACTGTCCCGCCGTGCGGTGCGCCATCCTCGCGCGGCCCACTCTTTCGCTCGTGCTCCACCGGCAGACGGTGGGACGCGTTCTACGCGCAGGGGAGATCCCACCCGTGGTGCTCGACCACGCCGGCAACTGCGCGCGGCACGGGCTACCGACCGATGACCTCGAATGGTCGCTCAGCGGCAACGCGAAGCCGAAGAAGAAGGTAGAGCACCGCGTGTGCAAGCAGTGCTACGCGTACTTCCCCGCGCGCGACACGGTGTGCCCGCATTGCGGATGGGTCGCTCCCGTGGTCGAGCGCAAGCTGCCGGAGGTGATTCCGGGTCAGCTCGAGGAAGCCACGACGCAGAAGCTGCAGCGCGATTTCTATCTCGCGCAGGTTTCACTCGCCCGCGCGCGCGGCTTCAAGCCTGGCTTCGCGACGTTCAAGTACAAGGAAAAATACGGCAACTGGGCTCCGTACCACTGGCACCAAGAAACCATGAACGTGTTCCACGGCGACGCCGACTGGCAGGACGCTCTCACCAAGCGCACGCGCGAGCGCGAGTTCTGGAAGGAGCAGGACGCCAAGGCCAAGGCGATCGTGGAGGAAAGGATTGAGCGCGATCGGATCGAATTGCTCGATGGGCCCGCACTCGCAGAACCCGAAGTGGAGGAGAAAGAATGGTTCGAGTAAACTACCGAGTGGTTCTTCGCTGGTGCCGCAACGGGGTGACCGTCACGCGGTATCTCCGACGCGACGGCGACTCGTACGAGTGGCACGACACCATGTGGACGGCGTTCGATGTTGCGCCGACGGGATACGGTGGTTTCGTTGAGCGAATCTGACCTGCAGTCTCAGTTCCTGCTCCGCGCGCCCGTTGCGCTTCCGGAGCTTCGGCTGTTCCGTCGGAACGTCGGCGTCGCGCGCGCGGCGAGCGGGAACATGGTGCGCTTCGGCATCAAGGGGCTGCCGGATCTCTACGGCCTGTGGCGCGGCGGCAAATACATCGAGCTCGAGCTCAAGTCGAAGAACGGGCGCCTACGGCCCGAGCAAGCCGCCTACGCCGCGTGGTGCAAGACGTGGGGTATCACTCACCTCGTTCTCGTTGAAGCATCTCTGAATCCCGAATCCAGCATCGACGATTGGATTCGGCAAATCGCCGCGACCCGTGTAACGTAGTTCCGCCGCGCGTTACGCGGCTGGCCGAAGTGCGCGCGCGACTGCACCCGCTGGCGGGTGGTAACGCTTTCGCGCGTGCCCTTCGGCCAAAGGAGACCGTGCTCCAAAGGAAAAACCCATGCTCGACATCGCTCTCGCTCTCGCTGCCGCAGGACATCGCGTTGTACTCACCCATTCCGTTCTTCCGTCGGGCGAATGCACTTGCGGGCGCAGCACGTGTCCCGAGTCGACGCGCGGCAAGCACCCGATCCAAAAGGCGTGGCAGCGAACGGCCAGCGATGAGGAGCAGGCGATCCGGGACCAGTTCGCCTCGCTGCGGTTCACGCCCAACGTGGGCGTGGTGCTGGGGGAGCATCCGTCGGGGCGATACATCGTGGCCCTGGACATCGACGACGCGACGCGCCTTGCGTCGCTCGAGCTGGTACTCGGTGAGCTTCCGCCGACGCGCACGGGGCGCAGCCCGCGCGGAGAGCGGAGGTTCTACGAGTTCGTCGGCGACGCGGCGTCGCTGAAAAACGTCACGGGCCTGCGAGGGGCGCCGGGCGTGGACATGAAATGCGCCGGGGGTCAAGTCGTTGTCGCGGGCCGAAACTCGCGAGGCGAATACACGCTGCCGGATCTCACGGTGGCAATCGTCGAGCTTCCGTCGGCGTGGACGCAGGCGCTGCTCCCGGTACCGGCACCGCCGCGCGAGCATTCGACGTACGACCCGAGCGACAAGCGTGCGCGGGGCCGCGCTGAGAAATGGCTCCGCTCCGCCATCGTGGGCGAGGCCATTCACGTCTCCCGAGCCTCCGAGGGAACGCGGAACACGGTGCTTCACACGTCCGCCTGCCGAGTGTTTCCGGCTGTCGTGGGGGTGAACGGCTCCATGCTGGAAGCGCGCTCCGAGCTCGCCAGCGCGGCGCGCGCGGCCGGGTTGCCGGATGCGGAGATTCAGAAAACGCTCGACAGCGCGGAGCGGTGGATCGCCGAGCAGGGCCACACCCGCACCCCGCCTACGCTTCGGCTCGTGACGGCGACGTACGAGGAACCACCGCCCGATATTGAGCTCGTGATGGACGACGGGAAGCCGGCGAAGATCGCCGAGAACGTAGCGCGGATGCTCACGCGGTATCCTGGAGGTGGGCCGCGACTGGATGAGTTTGCAGATCGCATCGTTTGGCCGACGGGGCGCGCGCTCCGCGACACGGACGCGAGCGTGGTGCAGGGGTGGCTACATCAGCAATCGCCGCGCGTGAAGGCTGGCCCGGACACCACGTGGGCCGGCATTCTGCTCGCTGCCGAGCGGGCATCTTTCCACCCGGTAAGGACATGGATGGCCGGGCTCCGTTGGGACGGTCGGGCACGACTGGATGGCCTGTTCCCGTCGTACTTCGGCAGCGACGACAGCCCCTACACGCGCGCGGTGGGGGCCCAGTTTCTCATCGCCATGGTGGCTCGAATCAGAACGCCGGGCTGCCAGGTGGACACGATGCCGGTGCTTGAAGGCGAGCAGGGCGTGCGCAAATCGAGCGCGCTTCGTGCGCTTGCGGGCGACTGGTTTGTGGATTCGCCCATCGACCTGAACAACAAGGATGCGATGCAGAACCTGCAGGGCACGTGGTTGCAAGAGCTCGGGGAGTTGGAGAAGCTCACCGCTGGCCATATGGCCAAGCTGAAGGCGTTCGTCACGCAGCGCGAGGACAAGTACCGACCCAGCTACGGGCGCGCCACCGTCGTCCGTCTGCGGTCCACGTGCTTCGCGGCCACGACGAACGCAGGACAGTACCTAACCGACGACACTGGAGGCCGCCGCTTTCGGCCCGTGAAGTGTGGCGCCATCGACCTGCCGGCGCTTCAGCGCGATCGTGAGCAGCTCTGGGCTGAGGCCGCAGTGCGTCACGGTAAGGGCGAACCGTGGTGGTTCGACGCTGCCATGGATACAGTGGCGGCGGAAATTGTGGACGAGCGGTATCAGCACGACTCGTGGGAGGAGCGCCTGTCGGTGCTACTGATTGGCCAGACCGAGGTGACCGCAGGTTGGGCCTTGGGCCAACTTGGGGTCGAGGTTGGGCGCCAAACGAAGGCCGACGCGATGAGGTTATCTGTAGTCATAAAGCGCCTTGGGTGGGAAAAGGTACGGCAAAGAACTACATCAGGAAGGCTCTACAAGTACGTCAGGTCGGGCCTGTTGGGCCGGTGAGGCCGGCAGAATTGGTCAATGGTTACGCATCGGTGCCTAACTGGCCTAACTGGCCTAACCTATTTCTATATATTTAGGATTTGTAGGGTAGGTGTGTACAAGGGACAGTGAGACGTGAGTGAGTGAGTGAGTTCTCTGATTTTTAGGACTTTAAGAAACAGGTTGGGCCGGTTGGGACGTTGGGCCACCCGTCGCGCGCGTGCTGCGGAAAGTGCTGGCGTTGTGATATCGGTGTGATATCGTTTGGGGATGGCAACGAAGGTCAGATGGATCGTGCGCCGTTGGCGGATGAAGCACCCGGAGCCGTACGTGCAGTTTGACTTCCGCCAGTACCTCCCCGCGCTCCCTGGATGGCCGTGGCCATCGTGGGTTCGGGACCGATGCAAGGCCAAGCGATTCAAGACGGCGGCCGACGCGAAGGCGTGCGCCAAGCTATGGCGGAGCGCTCGCGCGGTGAAGTGTACGAGGCGCGCGCCGTGATCGGCTACGTTATCAAGCGCGGAGACGCTTACGTGTCTTCCGTCATCAACGCGACTCCGCTTAGGTGGTCTGCGTTGCGCGACGAGCGAATCGTGTGGCCATCCGAGGTTCCATTGGCGGAGATGCGGCTCATTGCGAGGCAGCTCGGCGGCAAGCTCGTCCGACTGGGCAAACCATGAGCGTCCGCCTCTGCGTCACCTTCGACTCCCAGGCCGACCTAGACGCCCTCAAGCGCCTCGCCAGCGCGATGGGCGTCTCCGCAGCCGGCTGGGTCCGGATCGCGGTCCGCGACGCGACACGGGGGCGGCCAGGCACCCGGAAGGTGTATCCGGAGAGCGTGGCGGACTGGGTAGCGAGGGATAGGGAAGCGAAGGAGAGCGTGGCGGACTGGGTAGCGAGGGAGTGGGAGGGGAAGGAGAACGACGAGTGAACCGCGAGGAGCGCCGAGCCGCCCGGCGTTTCCGGAACTGGTTCGGGTGGCTTCTACCGCGCGGCCGCGCAGAATTGGAACGCATGAACGCAGACGAGAGACTCCAGGCGATGTACCAGGCGCTCACCGCCGCGCAGGCGGGGATGGATGCCGAGGAAGGTGCGCGCAAGGCAGACGCGGCCGGCAAGGTCGGCTGGCTCCTGAAGCTCATCGACGACGCCGAGCGCAAGGCGGGCGGAGAGACGACGGACCCGGACGAGCTCGAGCCGAAGGCGCTGGAGTTTTTGCGGGGGAGAGGGTGGAGGTGCGAGCGATGAAGGCAGACCGAGTGATCGCGAAGAAGTACGGTATCGGTCGGCGGTACTACCTGCGCTCGTTCGCTTATGGGTCGTACTGGACCCCATATCAGAAGCAGGCACTTCGGTTCACCGAGGCCGAAGCGAAGGTACTGCGCCGAGTGTTCCGAGGTCCGAAGGGGTATGAGCGCTATGCTACCGTCCGGCTCGTCGGGTGCGAGCGTGAGTGAGCATGGGATGAACGAGGCCACGTGGCTCCGGGTGAAGCTGGCGTTCGCGCTCGGGCGCGAGTTGAAGCACAAGCACGCGGCGGATGACGCGCTGTGGCTCAAGGATCGCGCCGAGCGCATCGCGGGCAAGCTGCGCGGCCAGCTCACGCGAGCGTACACGCGGCGGTTCGCTAGCCGGCTGCGGACGAGGTGAACCTCTCCGCTCTCGCCCGCGGGCTCGCCGCGCACGCCAGCGTGCGCTGGTGCCCGCACACGCCGCACCCGAAGCAGGCGGAGTTCCTCGCGCTCGACTGCCGCGAGGCGCTGTACGGCGGAGCCGCAGGCGGCGGGAAGAGCGACGCGCTGCTCATGGGCGCGCTGCAGCACGTGGACACGCCGGGGTACAACGGAATCATTTTCCGGCGCACGTACGCGGACCTCGCGCTGCCAGGGGCGATCATGGACCGCGCGCATCAGTGGCTGTCGCCGACGCGTGCGCATTGGGACGGGAACAAGAAGCAGTGGCGATTCCCGAGCGGTGCGCGCGTGACGTTCGGGTACCTGCAGACGGGGACGGATCGCTACCGATACCAGGGCGCGGAGTTTCAGTTCGTGGCGTTCGACGAGCTCACGCAGTTCGAGGAGCGCGATTACCTGTACCTGTTCTCTCGCCTCCGAGCTGCGCAGGGGATGAACATCCCGCTTCGGATGCGTGCGGCATCGAACCCAGGCGGCCAGGGTCACGACTGGGTGCACAGCCGGTTCGTGACCGGGGCAGACGCGACGCGCAGGTTCGTACCGGCGCTCATGCAGGACAACCCGTCGCTCGACTCGGTGCAGTACCGCATCGGACTCTCCGAGCTCGACAGCGTGACCCGGCGCCAGCTCGAGGAAGGCGTATGGGAGCAGGACCCGAGCGGGCTCGTGTACCGCGTGACGCCCCGCAACGTGCTTCGCGGGCCGCACGCGCGCGCGGGCTCGTGGACGTTCATCGTGGCGCATGACTACGGCATCGTCGACAGCAACGCGATCGCCGTCGCCGGCTGGGAGAAGCACGACGACACGGTGCACATCTACCGCGCGTTCTACGTGCCGGGCATGGTCGATGACGTGGCACGTGAGCACCGCGCCGTCACGCAGGAGTACCAGCAGGAGCGCACCATCGGCGACGTGGGCGGGCTCGGCAAGGCGTTCGCGACGGAGCTGCAGTACCGGCATGGGATCCCGATCCAGCAGGCGCAGAAGAGCGACAAGCTCGGGCACATTAAGCTGTTCAACGGTTCGCTGGAGCGTGGGAAGATCCTGATTCACGCCGACGGGTGCGCGGATTTGCTCGCCGAGTATCCGCGCCTGATGCGCATGCGGAACGGAACCGAGGCCACCGGAGTACCGAACCACTGCGCCGACGCCGCGCTGTACGCATGGCGCGAGTGCCGGGCGTACATGAGCGTCGCGAAGCCGAAGCGGGAGACGGAAGACGAGCGCGTGCGCCGGATCGAGGAAGAGGCGCGCCGCGAGCTCGCGGAGGAGCGGAGCGAATGGGTGGATTAATCGCTCACGCAGCGCCCGCCGCACGTCGCGCAACTCTCCGCATCGGGTGACTGTACCGGCGTAGCTGGGCACACGTCCCAGAGCACGCCTCCGACGCACAGCATGCACCCCGCATCGACCCGCACGGCCGGGAGCACGGTGGTAGCCGTCGGTGCGACCGTGGTGGGGTTGTCGTTCGAGGACTCGGCGACTCCGCCGCAGGCGACGAGGAGCAGAAAGATCAAGCCGGCCGCAAGGAGTGCGGGTGAGTCCGACCTGTTACGCTCACGATCCAAGGCGACCATATGCTCATCGCAGACCCACGCTCGACCCCCAGGGGCGTTGATGTCGGTGAGGTAGTGCGATGCTCGGTTGGAGCAGGAGAGCAGGATGCACTCGTGCTCTCCGTCGACTTGGGAGCCTTGGACGAACGGTAGGGTGCGCATGGGCAAAACCGTAACCACGCAGAGCGGAGCGGGAAGAGGGATTCGAACCCTCGGCAACCGACTTGGCAGAACGGCGCTCTACCGACTGAGCTACTCCCGCAATGCGACAACGGTGGCACATGTTGGGCGTGCTTGCAATGGCACCAGTTGACACAAATCGGCCATGGTGGCACATGTGGATGTACCCATGCGCTCCTGGCGATCGAAGCTCTACATCGCTGAGTCCACCTTACGCGCGGTCGATGCGAGCATGCGCGACGCGCGCGGCATCGACTGCGGCAGCGACTTGCACCCGCAATGCGACGTGTGCTCGCGGCGCCTCGGCGTGCGCTTCGCCGTCGAGGAGTACGGCATGTGTGACCGAGGCCGCACCGCTGGCGGCGAGCCGTACACCGACATCCGCGCGCGCTGCCACGGCGAGGAGCAAGTGGTGCGCATCGAGGGGATGGAATGGCTCATGGAAGCCGACGCGGCGATTGCTGACCCGATCCGCGTTGCGGCGATCGCGGCGATTCCGTTCTTCGTGCCGGGGGAGATCGAGCTTCGGATTCCGGGTAAGGTCTACCGCGCGTTCATGCTCCGATGCGAGGCGCGCAGAGCGTTCGCGGCTGGTGGGCTGGCGTGAGCAATCTTGGGCGAAAGTTGGACCTGTGGGAGATCGACGCGACGGCGCCCGAATCCCAGTGCCACTGGTGCGAGGCCATCGCGACGCGGGAGACGATCGAAGGGGATCTCGCGTGCGAGTGGCACGACCATCTGCAGTCCTACCCGGTAGCGTGGTGCGCCGAAGCGCCGCGACCGATGACGGAGGCGGAGCGGGCAGCGTCTATGGACGCACTTCGGAAGTGGATGTTCCCTACGCAAGCCCCCTCGACCATCTATGGCGTGAGGCGCTCGTGAAAATCGGCTACCGCGCAACGACGCCCGACGATGAGGGCTACATCGTCACGCGGCTCGCGCGCGCCTCGGGCGTGAGCACCGCGCTCGCGTCCTCGGTGGTCGCGGCGACGCGCGGCATCGTCGCGCACGACACCGACAGCGGCGCGCTCGTGGGCTTCGGCCTGCGTCGCAACGGCGCACGAATTTACACCTACGTCGCGGACGAGCTGCGAGGGCAGGGCATCGGTACGCGACTCCGGAGGATGAGCGATGAAAATTCTCAAGTCGATCGAAGTGGTCAAGACGATGCAGCTCAAGGGACCCGCGGGCGGGTTCGTGGGGTCGATCATCCCGCATGAGGGATCCTCGGGACACCAGCTCGAAGCACTCGCCGACGGGAGCGTGCAGATCACCCACCCGAAGTCTCCTTGGGTGAAGGTCGTTCCGCCCGGCGCGATCGTCGCGTACGAGTGGCACGTCACCGAAGACGCCAAGCCGCTGGCTAAGGCCGTGAAGTGATGTGCGGCTTCGTCAGGTGGCCCCCGCTGAAGGTGAACGAGTGCCGGGTGGAAGCCATTGGTGAGCCCGTCGGAGCCGGAGTCCCGCGAATGGTACTGGCCGTTTTAGTGGACGGCGTGGAGCGCAGGTTCCCGCTGTGGAACGTGGCCAAGCAAGACACTCACGCTTGGGTCATGCAAGCTGGACTGTCTCCCAAGACGCTGCGCGAGCTAGCAGACAGCATGGAAGATGGGCAATACGGCGACCACTGGAAGGTGAAGTAAGTGCCCGCCCGCAAGCCGTGGTGGACTGCGCCGAAGGGGGAGGCGCACAAACGCATCTCCGGCGTGGTGCAACGGCTCGCGAACGCCGCGGCGCCGCGGTGGCAGACGTGGATCCGCTACGAGGAGATCTACCAGGATCGCTACTGGGAGACGCCCGCGCTCGCGACGACGCACCGCCAGCGCCGGCTCACGATCAACCGCGCTCGGGTGCTCATCGAGACGTACACGAGCAAGCTCCTTCGCGCTCGCGTGCTGCCGATGGTCGTTGTCAAGGACGGCGACACGGCGCTGACGTTCCGCGCGCGCGACACGAACCTGTTCCTCGAGGGCGCGTTCGACGATCTCGATGTGTACGGACAGGACCCGCTATGGTGCACCGACCTCGCGTGCAAGGGCACCTACTTCGCGCACATGTACGCGAGCGATGGGCAGCCTGTCGTGGAGCGCGTGGACCCGTTCGAGATTCTACTGGACGATACCGACTGGCAGTACGGCGACGGGCGGGCGATCTTCCGACAGCGCGTGTTCGATCGCGATGTGCTCATCGAGATGTTTCCCGATGCCGAGGAGCAGATCCTCAGCGCGGAGGGCATCCCTAGCGATTCGCCGCTCGTGCGCAACCGAGGGACGAACGACCTCGACCAAGTGCTCGTGACGTTCGCCTGGCATCGTCGCAGCGGCCCTGACGCGAAGGACGGGCGCTACAGCGTCGTCCTGTCGAACGTCACGCTCGAGGACACCGAGGAGTGGGACGAGGACGATCTGCCGTTCGCGTGGGGCTGGCGCATCCGACCCGAGCGCGGGATGTGGGGCCACCCGTTGATGGCGGACCTCGCGACGCCGCAGGAGACGCTCGACAAGTGGACCCGGCGAATCGATGAGAGCATGCGCCTGATGGCCGTGCCGCGCGTGTTCGTGCGCAAGGGCGCGAAGGTGAACATCCGCAAGCTCGACAACGAGGTGGGAAGCATCCTCGAAGTCGACAACCCGCAGACCGACGTGGTCGCGTTCAACATGGACGGCATCAGCTCGCAGGCGTTCCAGTACCTTCAGAGCATCGAGCAGGAGATGCAGACGCTCGCGCGCACGTCGCTGCTGAGCACGCAAGGTCAGGTGCCCGCAGGCGTCAAGAGCGGCGTTGCGATGCGCATCATGGAGGAGACGGACAGCGAGGGCCTGCGCGAGCCGATGCGGTACCGCGACCGGTTCTTCGTGCGCATCGCGAAGATCCTCACGCGCATCTTCGACCAGCTCGACGGCTTCTCGACGATGGCGCGCGCAAAGGGGCAGAAGGGCCGCATGCTCGACTACCACGACGTGAAGCTTGCAGAGGGCACGTATCGCTGGGCGGTCACTCCCACGAGCTTCAAGGCGCGCTCCGCGGCCGCACGCGTGGAGCAGGCGCAGGAGCTCGTCGCGCAAGGTCTGCTCCCGCCCGATCGCGTCGCGAACTTCGTCGACATCCCCGACCTCGAGAGCGAGACGAACCTCATCACGGCGCAGTACGACGCGATCCGCATGCGCATCGACAAGATCCTCCAGGACGGAGACGCGGAAGCGGCCATCCCATCGTCGATGCTGAACCTCGCGATGCTGCGCAAGATGGTCGGCGACGCGTACGCGCGCGCCGAGGCCGATGGCGCAGACCAGGACCGGCTCGAGCTACTCACGCAGCTTGCGACCGAGGCCGACCGGTTGCAGAACCCCATGCCCGCAGCGCCGCCCGCAGGCCCCGCTCCGATGCCCGGCCCCGCGTCCCCCGACATGGGTGGCGGCGCACCACCAATGATGCCTCCGGGAATGCCTCCCGGTGGAGGACTGCCCCCGATGCCCGGCGCAGCACCGCCGGGAGGAATGCCGAGCTGAGCAATGAGCGACGAATCGACCACGACCACAGGAGCCGAAACCCCCGTCACGCCCCCGGGCGCCCGCGACGCCGCCATCGCCGCGCTGCAGGAGATGCGCGAGCCGAAGGCGCCAGCCGAAGCCGAGGCGCCGAAGGAAGCTCCCGCCGAGGAGCTCGGCGACACGAAGGCCGAGGCCGCCGAAGAGCACGAGGTGAAGGCTGCGCCCGAGGCCGAGCTGAAGATGAAGCTGCGAGCTCGGCTCGCCAACATCGAGGCGAAGGAGCGCGAGTTCACCGAGCGGGTCGCCGCGCGCGAGCGGGAGATCGCCGAGCGTGCCGCGGAAGTCGACCGGCGCAACTCGACGTTCGGCGAAAACCTCGAAGCGCTGCGCCGGCTGTCGCAGGACGACCCGTCGAAGTTCCTGGAGCAGACGGGAATCGACCTCAACAGCTTGGTCAAGGCGAAGATCCAAGAGGGCAAGCCTGAAGCCGTGGCCGATCGCGCCCTCCGCGAGATGCTGGAGCTTCGAAAGCAGATCGAAACCGAGCGCGCAGAGGCGAAGCGGGCCGCTGCCGAGCGCGAGCAGAACGCCGCTCGCGCGGCGCAGGAACAGGGCTTCCTCGACCTCGCCAAGCCGGAGAGCACGCCGTTCCTCGCCCGGCTCGCGGCGAAAAACCCGAGCCTCGCGATCCAGAACGCGTACCTGCTCAGCGGCGTCATGCAGCGCGAGAGCGGCGGGAAGATGCCCGAGCTTGCGGAGCTTGCCAAGCGCGTGGACGCCGAGCTTCGCGCTGCGTTCCTGGACGAAGCCTCCGAAGCAGCGCCCGCCGAACCGGCGAAGAACGGCATCACGCCGAAGAAGGCCGCCACCGCCGTCGTCGTGAAGTCTCCCGAGGACATGACGGCAGCCGAGAAGCGCGCGGAAGCGATGCGCATCCTACGCGAGTTGCGGAAGTCATGAAGCTCTGGGTCCTCGCGATGATTCGCGGCGTCGACTACGACGAGGTCGACTCGGTCGTTGTGCGCGCGCCTGACGAGGGAGCGGCGCGCGAACTGATGTCCGTGCGCCCGCACAGGGTGGGCTCAAACTACGTCGTCACGTACGGCGACGAGGGGGCCGAAACGTGGCTCAACCCCGAGAAATCCACATGCACGGAGCTTCTCGCCGATGGCGATACGAGAATCATCATCCGGAGTTTCAACGCAGGATGACCTACCGAAAGGCTAGCGCCTAGCGCGAAGGCACTGTAGTCTGCATCGAAAGGCGCCAGCTCGCGCCGATGAAACCGCCCAGCACGCGCGGTGAGTCACTCGACCTCACCCCACCTGTTGGAGCCATTTCATCATGAGCATCTCTACCGCACTCTCGAAGATCGCCATCGCGCTCTTCCCCTCGGGCGTTCCGCACGCCTACTACAAGCAGAACCCCGGCTGGATGGACTCGGTCAAAAAGACCGACCAAGGCAAGGGTGCAACCTACAACTTCAGTGTCGGCTACTCGCAGGGAGCCACCGGCTCCGCGCTGTACGCCAGCGCGACGAGCATCGCGAGCGACTCGAAATACGAGCGCTTCGCGGTGACCACCGTGACCGACTACGCGATCGCGCGCATGAACGGCGAGGACTACGAGAAACTCTCGGGTTCCGATGGCGCCGTCGTCGATGCGTGGAAAGACCGCGTCGACAACGCGTACCAGGAGGCGATCCGCTCGCTGTCGATCCAGTACTTCGGTACCGGTACCGGCTCGCGCGGCATCGTGTCGGTCCTCTCGACCGTCACGCTCACGCTCGGCACCGGGGCTGCGGCCTCCGAGCCGTCCCGCATCGTGAACTTCTACGCCGGAATGAGCGTCACCGCGTCGGCGACGGACGGCGCGACCCCGCGAAACTCCGGCGCCGCCGAAGTCGTCGCGGCGATCAACCGCCAGGCCGGCACGCTCACGTCGACCAGCGTCGACTGGACCACGGTCATCACCGCGCTCGTCGTCGGCGACTACCTCTACCGGCTCGGCGACTACAACGCCGTGGGCACGGGCATGGGCGCCTGGGTCGTTGGCGGAACGACTCCCGCTGCGCTCTTCGGAGCGACGCGCACGACCGATACGGTCGCGCTCGCCGGCACGGCAATCAGCGGCGCGTCGACCGACATGGTCGAAGCTGTGCTCGGGCTCTGCTCGACCGTCTCGATTCAAGACGGCTCGGACAAGACGCTCTACGTCAACCCGCGCGACAAGGTGTCGCTTGTCAAGCTCCTCGAGTCCCGCGCGCGCTACGTGCGTCCGGATCAAAAGGGCTCGGCAACGGCTGGCGTCGAGTTCATCGAGTTCGAGACGGACAGCGGCCCGGTCAAGCTCAAGGGCGACATCAACGTGCCGGTCCAGCAGGCGTTCTTGCTCGCGAACGAGCACTGCGAGACGATCAGCGTCGGCAAGACGCCGAAGCCGCTCGAGAAGGACGGTCAGCTCGTCCGCGCTCGCGACGGCTACGACGCGTACGAGATGCGCATCGGCAGCTACTACAACTTCGCGTGCCGCGCGCCGTTCGCCTGCGGTCGCCTGACGAGCTTCGGAGCCTGAGCATGAAGACGCTCTACCCCGAGCGGGGCTACAACCAATCCGACGTGCAGATCCACGTGGGTCGCATGACGGCAGCCGTGGGCGCGACGCCTACGAAGAACGTGGGCAAGGGGATCACCTTCGCCCGAACCGGGTCCGGTACGTACACCGCGACCCTCGCAGACAACCCCGGAGGCACGCTGCTCGGCGCGGACATCACGCTCATCGGCGCCGCGCTCGACGTACAGCTTCTCATCACCGCATGCACCGCGGCCGGCGTCGTGACCTTCACCGCGGTGAAGACCAGCGACGGAACGACCGCGGTGGACCTCACGAACGCCTACCAGGTGTTCCTGAAGTTCTACGTCTGCTCCTCGGGTGCAGGATGAAAGGCATGATGCTCGCCATCGCGCCGAAGGGCGAAGAGGACGACGAGGGCGCCGAGGAATCGGACGAGCTCGCCGCTGCTTCCGACTTCGCCGCGGCGGTGAAGGACGGCGATCCGGAGTCGATCCTCCTCGCCTTCAGGGCGATGATGAAGGTGTGCTGAGCCATGGCGCGCTCTCGTACCCTCGCGCTTCTGCGTGCGGACGTGCGGGAGCGCGCCGACATGGTCGGCTCGACGTTCATCACCGATGCGACGCTGAACGAGTACATCAACCAGAGCGCCGCGCGATGCCAGAACAAGTTCACGGCGTCGCGAGGGCACTCCTACCAGTCTTCGTCCACGACGTGGACGACGACGAGTAGCCTCACCTACGCGCTTCCGAGCGACTTTTTCGAGTCGCAGCTGGTGATGATCTCCTCGGGCGGGTCGAACCAGGAAATGCGCCCGTTCGAGATGCACGAGTACCCGCGGTGGAGCGAGCGCGCGCCGACCGCAGGCTACACCGTGACGATGATCTACACTCCCGTGCTCGCGCGGATGACGAGCGACTCCGACACGTTCGACGGCGTGAACGGCTGGGAAGAGTGGATCGTTCTCGACGCGGCGATCAAGGCGCTCAACAAGGAAGAGAGCGACGTATCCGTGCTCATGGCCCAGCGAGGGGACGTGGAGGCGGAGATCACCAGCATGGCCGGCGACCGCGACGGAGCATGGCCGAGCCGCATCGTCGACGTGGATCGACGCGCGGAAGAGTACGCCTTCATGCCCGTACCTCGCTTCCGCATCATGGGCGCGAACCTCTGCGTGCTGTGGGGTCCGGTCACCGGCTGGGAGTTCACGTGACCGCTCCCGGCGATCGCAAAGGGCCGGCAGTCATCGTCGACATCGCGAACAGCGGCCGAGTCACGCGCCCCACGCGCCCCATCCCGCTCACCGCTCGACCCAAGCCCACGACCGACATCGCCGGCGACGCGAAGAAACTCGTGCGCTACCTGTCGGAGCTCGAAGCGCACGTCGACGAGCTCGAGGCGCTCACGGCGAGCAACCTGTTTGGCTCCGGCGTGCTCGTCCTCGGGATCCCCATGGTGGCAGGCACCGGGAAGCTCGTGGATCATCGACTGAATCGAGCTGTGAAGGGATGGATCCAGACGCGAGTCATCGCGTCGAGCGGAGGCCAGCCGCGTATCTGCGAGACGACGCTACCCACGGGCCGAGAGTCACGTCAATGGCTGCAACTGGAGGCCGACAAGGATTGCACCCTTGACGTGTTCATCTTCTGATGGCGCTCGAATCGCAAAACGTAGACGTGCCGTTCGCAACGGGCCTGCAGCAGAAGACGGACCCGCGTCTTCAGCAACTCGGCAGCGCGACGACGCTCGTCAACGGCGTCATCGACAAGCTCGGCACGATCCGAAAGCGACCCGGCACTACTGCGATGACCGGCAACGCCGTGAGCGCCGTAGGCAACGGGCTCGCGACCTACACCGGCAAGCAACGACTGTTTCGAGGCCCCACCGGAGGGCTATCGATGCTCTCCAGTCACCGATTGTGGGCGTACGCGCCGAGCAAGCCGGCGTGGAGCGACATCGACGACGTTCGCCCCGTGCAGGTGAAGCGCTACGCGCTCGCGACCCCGAGCGATGCGGTCACGAGCTACGACGTGGCGACGGACGGAACGTATGCGTTCGTCGTGTATTGCGAGCGAGATAACACGCCCGCTACTCCGCTCAACGTGTGCAAGCTGGTCGTATTCGACCTCGCGCAGAACGCGGTCGTGTACGGACCCATCAGCGTCGACACAACGAACGCAGGCGACGAGTGCCGCGTCGTCGTCACCAACAGCGTTGCGCTCATCTTCTATCAGGACGCGGCCGGCGTCGCGACGATCCGGTGCAAGGCGTTCTCGCCGTCGGCGTGGACGTTCACCGCAGCCGTATCCGTGGCGACCGACTGCGGCTTCCGTGGAATGTTCGACGCGGCTCCGATGAACGGCGGGACCAACGCCGCGCTCGCGTGGATCACCAACAGCGGCGCGAACGCGGGCAACCTGAAGGTGGCGCTCATCTCGAGCGTGCCTGCCGTATCGTCGTCCGCGGCATTCGCAGCGACCACCGGAGCGTTCGGGTTCACGCAGGGTCGAGGCGTTGCGCTGCACGCGACTTCGGGTGAGCAGATCTGGGTAGCTAACGCGTTCGACGACGGGGCCACGACGCGCGTCATCGGTCGAGGGCTGAATACGACCACGCTCGCAACGACGACGACGGATGGAGTTGCCTGGAACGACGGTGGAGTCACCCAATACTACCGCATCGGCATCGAGCGCGAGACGAGCACCCAGTGCGTGATCACCGGCTCGCCGCTCAACGGCGCATCGCTACAGGGGTACTGGTCCACGCGGTTTTCGACTTCTGGACCATCGGGTCTGTACGTCACGATGCTCGGCTACGGCATCGCCTCCAAGCCGTTCACGCTCGACTCGCGCATCTGCGCGAACGTCGTGGAGACGTACTCCACGTCTTCCACTGCGCAGGCCACCTACCTCACCGTCGACGTGCTCGACGGCTACGCGGCGACGCTCGCGGCGTATCGGCCTCCGCGCCCCATCGCGACGATCGCCCCGCGCATCGTGACTGGGCTGCAGTCCTCGCTCTACGTGACGAGCAGCGCGGCGCAGGTATCTACGACACGCTACCTCGTCGTCGGCAGCATCGAGCGAACCGGAAGTGGCGGGACGGGCATCGACCTCATCGACATCCAGGCGCCGTACAACGCGAACCAGGCGGCGCAGATCGGCGACGCCGTCTACATCGCGAGCGGAACGCCGCAGTGCGCGGACGGGTCGAGCGCCGTAGAGATGGGGTTCCTTCACGACCCGCGCACGGGCTCCGTGGCCGCCAGCGCAGGCGCGGGCATCGCGGCGGGGACGTATTACTACGCGTACGTCTACGAGTATCGTGACGACAAGGGCCAGCGCTCGCAGAGCGCGCCGATGTACCTCGGTAGTGCGACGACCGCGGGCGGAAACCTTCAGGTGACCGCCACGCTTGGGTGCCTCCATGCGACGCAGCGCCAGAATACGAGCCGATACCGCGTGGTAGCTGCGGCGATCTACCGGACGACGATCGGCGCTGGCGCCAGTGGCGTCTACTACCGCGTGTGGACCGGAGCGGTCCCTACCACGAGCCAGAGCCTGGTGCAGAGCGCGACGCTGACCTACGTGGACTCCGCCGCCGACGCGACCATCATCGTCAACGAAACGCTCGACACGTCGCGGCTCACGCCTGGGTGCCCCTCGTCGCTGACGTGTGTCATCGCGCACAGTGGACGGCTCGTCGGTATCGGCGACGATGGCGTAACGCTCTGGGTGTCCACCGTGTTCGACGGGGGCACGACGTGCCCGTACTTCTCCGATTCGCTCGTGCAGTACATGCCAGACGGCGGGCGGATCACCGCACTTGCGAGCATGGATGGCCAGCTCGTCGTGTTCCGCGCCGATGGGATCTACGTCATCGCCGGAGACGGCCCCGACAACAGCGGCCAGCAGGGCGGGTTCTCGCCACCGAGGCGCCTCGTGACTGACATCGGATGCACGAGCGATTGGCGCAGCGTCGTCAACACGCCGCTCGGTGTCGTGTTCCAGAACCGAAGCAAGCTCTTCGTTCTCTCTCGCTCGCTCGAAGTGGAATATATCGGCGCGCCCATCGAAGACACACTCGCGAGCTATCCGGTCATTACGAGCGCGGTGCTTCACTCGACGCGTGACGAGGTGCGCTTCACCGTGCGCGCGACGGAAGCGGCCACGACGGGCTACGTCATGAACTGGAACTACGTCACGAACGCGTGGAGCATCTTCGACTACTACGACAGCGTCGGGGCCGCCGCTCACGCCGCGTGGGAGCACTCCACGGTGGTCGACGGCGTCTGGTACGGCGCGACGCGCACGGGGATCTGTCAGAGCGAGAATACGAACCTCACCGCGACCGGCGCGTACAAGGACGATGCAAACTGGGTGACGCTCCAGGTCGCTACGGCGTGGTTCCGCCCCGCAGGCGCGCAAGGGTTCGCGCGATTTCGCGAGGGAGCTCTCGCGTGGGTGCAAGCCGCCCCGTGCGACGTGGTCGTATCGCTCGGCTACGACGACTCGGACTCCTACAGCTCGGACACATGGACCTTCCTCGCGTCGGATGTTGCCGCGTACACGACGCCGAAGGCGCAGGCGGCGCTCAAGTGGGCGCGCCAGAAGGCGATGAGCATGCGGATCCTCGTCACCGATGCTACGCCGACGGGCGTGGCGTCGACGACCGGGCAAGGTCCGATTCTCTACGGCCTGACCGTCTCTCTCGGCGTCAAGCCGAGCATCAACCGTTTTCCCGAGGTGCAGTGATGGGTGTCCCGAATTACGTGCCGGATGCTGGGAAAGTGTGGGGATCGGACTACTCCAACGACGTAGGAGGGGCGTCGCAATACGGCGGCCACAGCGGCGCCCAGAATTGGGCAGACAAGCTCGCCAAGGACGCCGCGGCCGAGGACGCGCAGCAGAGGCTCCGAAACGCTCAACTGCTCGGACGGCCTACTCCCGCGCGCACCGACACGACGCTGTATCAGGACCAGATCGCCGCCGCGCGCGCGAACCAGCTCGCGAGCCTCGGGCTGCTCCAGAAGAGCGCCGCGGGTCAGGGGCCGAGCTTCGCGAACGCGCAGTCGGGGATCGCGCTCGGGCAGGGCATCAACCAACTTCACGCGCCGCAGGGCAACGCGCTGGCTCAGCGCAACGCGATGCTGGCGGGCGGCAACGCGCTCGGGCAGATCGGCGCGCAGGGTGGTCTTGCGCGCGGTACCGAGATGGGCAACGCGCTCCAGGCGTACGGCACCGGGGCGCAGGCAATTCGCGGCGGCGACCTCGCCGGCCAGCAGGCCGCGGCTCAGCAGCTCGCGCGGCAGCAGGCGCTTGGGCTTCAGGGTGCGCGCAGCAATCAGGGGCTCGTGCAGAACCTCGAAGGGCTCGACATGGACAAGGCGATCGCCAACACGAAGGAAGCGCAAGACTGGTACGACCTCTGGACGAAGAAGAACGCCGCGCAGGCCGACCAGAACATGAAGGAGACGCAGGCCACGATTCAGACGATGGCCGCCGTCGCCGCGATGGCTGCGAGTGATCGCCGCGTGAAGAAAGAGGTGCGGTAATGGGATTCTGGGCATCGGCGAACCTCGACAACGAGCAGAAGAACGCGCAGACCTTCGGAGGCTCGAAGGGCGCAGACGGCGCGCTCGAAGCGGGTACCCGCGCGCGCACCGACAAGCTCGGCCAAGGCCAGCAACAGACCACCATCCCGCCGTGGCTGCAAAAGCAGTACGACGACCAGAAGGCATGGGCCGCCGCGGCGCGAGCGTCGCAGCAAGACGCCTACAACAAGGCGATGGCGCAGGCCATGGGCGGAGTGACTCCGCAGCAGCAGCAGCTTGCGCAGAGCCAGACGACCGCGGACGCGGCGCAGCTCGGCGCGGCGAAGATGGCGACCGGTGGAGCTCGAGGCGGCGCAGCGGCGCAGGGCACCGCGCTCGGCATTCTCGGCGCGAACCAGGCCGGCAACGCGGCGCAGATGAACGCGCAGCAGCAGGCCGACATGCTGCAGGGCCAAGCGCTCGCGGCGCAGGCGGCGGACGCGCTTCGCGGCAATGACCAGACCTCGCTGAACGCCGAGAACCAGTTTGCCGCGCAGAACGCGCAGAACAACCTGAACTGGCGCGATCTGAACGACGCGTGGAGGCTGTGGGCCGCGACGCAGGGGCAGAAGATGGACCTCGCAAAGATGGGGATGACGACGTTCGGCCAGAACGCCGACTTCCAGAATTTCCTTCGCAACCAACAGGCCACGAACCAGGCCGTGGGGCTCGGCGCGCAGGCGCTCGGCGGCGCCGCGAGCGCTTACGGCGCGTATGCGAACAACCCGGAGAACAAAAACATGTACTCCGACGAGCGCGTGAAGACGAAGCGGTATGGCAAGTCGAAGGACGCTCGCGACATGACCCCCTCGCGACGCGCGCTCGAATCGCTGCGCCTTCTAGCGTCCGGCGAGGGCGGCGACGCGGACGAGACGGATGCATCCCGTAGCGCGCGCGATTCTCTGCGCCTGCTCGCCGCTGGCGAGGGTGGGGACATCGAGTCCGACCGTCGCACGAAGACGAAGCTCCGCGACTCGGACGAGATCGCCGACTCGTTCCTGGGAGCACTTCGCGATTCGCGTGCAACCTACAACTACACCGACAAGAAGTACGAGCCCTCGACGCGGAAGGGATCGCGCTACCTCGGCATCATGGCCCAGTCCGTCGAGAAGGTACCGGAGATCGGGCGCGGCATCGTGACCGAGCTCGACGGCGTGAAGCGCGTGGAGACTCTGCCGATGCTCTCCGCGGTCGCGGGTGCGCTCGGGCGGCTGGTAGAACGCGTCGAGAAAGTCGAGGGCAAGTGAACGATCCGAAGCTCGACGAGCTGCTTGCGTACGCCAAGCAGATGGGCCTGATGAACGACCAGCCGACGGTGGTGGATCCGTCGCTGGACCGCTGGGCGCAGCAGGACCCGCTGCAGCAGTACGCGGCGCAGCAGGACGGTGGGGGTCAGGCGCACCCGGATCTGTCGTTCGCGATCCCTGGTGTGCCTGGCGATGTGCCATTCAAGCCGGTGAACAATCCGCCTGCTCCGCTCCCAACGTCGGCAGGGAACCTCGACGTGTCGAGCTTTCCGCTCGCTGGCCCTGCGAAGCCGGTGGCCCTCCAGGCTCCGGATCAAGGCGCGTTCACGGATGCGGAATCCGCCGTCGACAAGGAGGCGCGCATCAACGCGATCAACGCGCAAGCGAAGCCGGGTGCCCCTGTGGCGGGCGCATCCGACGACGCGAGCGGCCCCCCCAGCGCGGGCATGCAACCGCCGACCATCTTCGGTCCGAGCGGAGGCATGTTCATTCCTCCGCGGCAGGTGGACTTGCTCAACCCCACCGGCAAGGACGACACGAACCGCGTCGAGTACGACGCGGGCTGGAACGACCAGTTCAAGGCGCTCAACGAGAAGAATGTCGACCTGGAACGGCAGACGAGCGACCGCATGGAAGCCATCGACGCGCAGCGAGCGCGCGCGCAAGCCGCGTACGACGAGCAGCGCGCCTTGCTCGAAGGGCAGGCGAAGGCGTCCGCAGACCACGCCGCGGCGATGGCGAACGCGAAGCAGTGGGCAGACTCCGCCGCCGATGCTGCGGCGAAGGAAGCGCGGGACGCCCGCGTCGACCAGGGGCATTTCTTCGCGTCGCGCGGGGCAGGCCAACAGATCGCCCTCGTCATCGGCGCGGCACTCGGCGCGCTCGGCTCCTCGCTCACGAACACGCCGAACTATGCGCTGCAGATGATCCAAGGAGCGATGTCCGACGACATGCAGGCGCAGCAAGCGAACCTGTCGAACAAGCGAGCCTCGGCCGACTCGGCGCTCAAGCGCGCGCTCAACGCGACGGGCGACCTCGACGCGGCCAAGAACCTGGTGCGCATCCAGCAGCTTCAGGTTGCGCAGAACACGATCGACTCGTACGCCAAGATGGATCTCGCCGACGAGCAGAAGATGAAGCTCATGGAGATCCACGACGGGCTCAAGTCGCAGATCCTCGACACGCGCGGACGCATGATGCAGGACCGCGCGGTGAAGGACATGCAGCTCCGGCCGATGGTCGGCGGCGGCATGGTGGGCGGAGCCGGCGCGGGCGGAGGCACAGACTCCGTATCCCCACTCACGTTCCGCGGACCCGACGGACAGGCGTACGCGGCGACGACCGAGAAGGACAAGACGATCCTCGCAGCCAAGAGCGCAGGCGCGCAGGACATCTCCAACCTCGTCGGCAACATCGAGGCGGTCACGAAGCAAAGCGGCTGGCGCACGAGCCCGCAAGCTCGCGCGCAACTCTCGTCCTACTTCGAGCAGCTCTGGCTTGCGGCCAAGGACGGAACCAGCGGCATGAACTCGGAGAACGACGCCAAGGTGCTGCAGCGGGCGATCGGCGATCCGTTCGCGCTTCTCGAGGACGGAACCAAGGTGGCCAAGCGCTTCGCGCAGCTCCGCAATGCGCAGTTCCAAACCGCGGTGAAGACCTACGCCGCCGAGCCGGTGCAGAAGGGATACACCATCGGCCCGGGTGGCGCGGTCAAGCCGACGGCGAAGTACACCGGCGCATCTCCTGACGCGGGCAACGTGCCGCAATCCTTCAAGCCGGGGCTCTGATGGCGGCACCCGCGGTTGCTCCGAAGCGCATCTCGGTTCGCCTGGCTGACGGTCAGGTGGGCACGGTCGCGCCCGAGGACGCCGCGCAGGCGAGGCAGGCGGGCGCTACTCTGCTTGAAGCGGGGGAAGCCGACTACGAGAAGAATCAGGCGCAGTTCGGCGGGTACGGCGACCAGCTCGCCGCCGTCGGCCTCGGCGCAGCCCGCGGCGCCACGCTCGGGCTCTCCGACTACGCGGCGGCCGGCCTGCTCGGCAAGGACTACGTGGCCGGCGTGCAGAAGGCCAACCCGCTTGCCTCCACGGGAGGAGAGGTTGCCGGAGTCATCCTACCGTCGCTGCTCACGGCCGGCGAGTACACGCCGATCGGCCTCGGTGGCGCGCTGGCTCGAGGAGCCGAGGGCGTAGCCGGGCGCGCGCTCGGGGAGGGCCTGCTCGCCAAGGCAGGGAGCATGGCGGTCGGCGGAGCCATCGAGGGCGGCCTCATGGGCGCCGGTGGCGCGGTTTCGGAGGCTGCTCTTGGGGACGAGGCCCTGACCGCGGAGAAGCTTCTAGCGGGCGCTGGGCAAGGCGCGTTGGCCGGTGGCGCGCTCGGCGGCGGGCTCGGGCTCGCTGGCGGCCTGGCGGGCAAGGCCCTGCGAGGCGCTGGAGAGGGGCTGGCGAAGCTCGGCAGCGGGGCGCTGGGTCGCGTCGAGGGGAAGACCGGCGCGGAGATCGCAAACGAGCTCTCGGGGAGGTACGCCTACGCCGCGACCGGCGCACGGAAGGCTGAATACGACGCGCTCGCGGCGATGGGTAAGGACCCAGCCGAGCTCGGCAACTGGCTCCAGGACAACTGGAGCAAGTACAGCGACAAGGCGTGGAACCGCGCGAGTCCAGCCGATCGCAATGCCGCTGTTCTCGCGATGAAGAAGGAAGCCGGCGAAGCCGTCGGTGCCGCGATTCGCGGCCTGGACGCTGAGGCTGCGGCGGGTGTTCGCGCCGAGCTGAAGCCGATCACCGGCGTGCAGAACTTCATCAGCCGAGCTGAAACGGACATCGTCGGCAAGCTCCAGGCGAATCCGGTGTTCCAATCCGAGGCCAAGCGAATCCAGGGACTGCTCACGGATTTCCGTGTCGCGGCCGGACTCGACGCATCACCGGAGGCGCTCGCCGGACTCCGCTCGATCGCCGCATCGGGCGGCCAAGATGCCGCGGCCGCAGCGGCGAAGGTCGCCGACGTCGAAGCGCGGCAAGCGTCGATGTCCTGGGAGAAGCTCCACGACTGGCGGCGGTCGCTCGACTCCAAGACGAACTTCGTTGCCGAAGGCAAGGCCGTCAACGATGCGTTCAAGGAGATGCGCCGGCTCGCCGAGTCGGAGATCGAGGGCGCTGCCAAGGCCGCTGGCGGGCACGTCGGCGACGCGTACACCGGAGCAAAGGACCGTTTCGGCAAGGCGTCCGACCTCGCGCGCGCGACGAAGCAGGGTGTGGCGCGTTCGAGTTCCAACCGGACGATAGGACTCTCCGAACAGTTCGGCCTCATCGGTGGGCTCATGACGGGCAACCCGCTCGCCGGGCTCGTCGGCGCGGGCCTGCAGTACGGGATCAAGCACTACGGCGACCAGGTGGCCGCGTCCGTGCTCCGCAAGGCCGGTTCCCTAGAAGCCATGCAGCGCGCGGTCGTTCGCACCGACGCGCTCAAGGAAACGGCCATCAAGTCGTTCTTTTCCAAGCAGAGCGCGAGCGTGGGCACGAAAGCCGGCACCGTCGCCGGCATCGCGCGCCGCATCCAGGCCGTACAGCAAGACGCCGCGACACCGCCGCAGGATCGCCACGATCCGCACGCGCCCGATCCGCTCGTCGCCCCCAAGCTCTCGCTGCAGTACCAGACCACGCGCGCGAACGCGGTGAACTGGCTCGCGATGCAGGTTCCCCAGGGCTCGCCGAAGACGCCGCTGATTCCGACGCTCCGCAACGAGCCGAGCAAGGCGCAGCTCATGAGCTGGAACGCAAAGGCGGACGTGTTCGAGGACCCCATCGGAACTATCGGCTACGCGATGAAAACGGGTACACTCCGAGCCGAACACGTGGACGCACTCGACGCGATGTACCCCAAGCTCGGAGAGGATCTCCGGCGCAGCTTCCATGCGGCGCTCATCGGCGTCACGTCCACGCGCGATCTGCCGAGCGGTCCCAAGCTGCGGCAGCTTGGGATCCTGCTACGTACTCCCGCGACGCCAGACCAGGAGCCGCAGTTCATCCAGTCGCAGCAAGCTGTCTACCAGCAGGCCGCGGAAGAAGACCAAGCCAAGGCGGCCAAGCCCGCGCCCACGACGACGAACCACAGCGATCTGACCACCGGAGAGGATGAACTAGGATGACCGTCAACGAAGCCACGAATCAATCTGCGAACTTCAAGGGGCCCGGCGGAATCGACGACCTGTCGGCAACTACGGACGGCTACGACGACGCCCTCTTTCACCAGCTCCAATCCAGCGCGGTCACCGCGGCGGCGTCGATCATCGACCTCACGAAAAACAGCGCGGTGGCTGCGAATCCTCAGTACCTCCGCGGCGGGGGTTTCTGGGTGTCGCTGCAGCCCGTCGGCGGGAACGTCTACATTCGCTTCCGCCCGGTGGCGACGAACCCGGGCACCACGAGCACCACCGGGCTTTTGATCGTTGACGCGTCCACCTCCGGCGCAGTCTCTCACTTTTGGGTAAGCAAAAACGAGCGCTACCTCGATGTGCTTGGCTCGGTGTCGTTCAATCTGAAGTGGTGGCGCTCCTCAGCACGCAAGGACGGCAAGGGTCCAGGACAAGGTGCGCCGTGAGTCGGCGATTTTGGAGCGTCGCGGGCGGTGGCTCCGTACCTAGCGTATTTCTCGCGACCTCCTACGGGTGGTCAGCGTCGGCGAGTGGCACCGAAAACGCAACGGCGATCCGCGCCGCGCTCGCGGCCGCTTCCGCTTACGGGGGCGGGATCGTGTTCATGCCTGCAGGTACGTTCGCTCTCGATCCGGGTGCCGGGACGCCGATCAACATCCCCGCAAAGTGTGCTCTGGAGGGCGCCGGAATGGGGCGCACGATCATCACGACGACCCGCAACGATCGCCACTTCGAGGCGGCTGGTGACAGCGTTAGGCTGGCCCACTTCGAGATGCAAGGGAACGGCGGAGGGGCGCAGGAAGCGATCCGATCCTTCTCTGGAGGTGCTAGCGCATGGTCGTACTTTGAATGTGAAAGCGTTCGGCTGCGCTCGTTCGGTCTGTATGGCTTCTGGATCGCGCTGCAGGGCACCGCTCTAAACGGAGCGAGGCTCCTGCGGTGTGAGGCATACAACTGCGTCCAGGGGTTTCGTCTGCAGACGGAATACACGACGTGCGTGGACTGCGTCGCAAAGGACAACACCACCGGTGTTACGATGGTGTCAGGAAATCTGTCATGGGTCGGTGGTGAAGTGATTTCCAACACTACCGGATTTGATGTGCTCGCCGGTGGTAACGATTCACACTCGACGGTGAGTGGCTCCAAAGTCAACCACAACAGCACGACGTTCGCGTTCGCAGCGATCGTCAACGGATTCGTGGTCGACGGATGCCAACTTTTCGAGGGGACGCACACGTTCGCGAATACCGCGTCAATGGTTCGCTATTCAAATTGCGAGCTCGCTCCTACCGCGATGACCTTCAACGGATCGTCCGTTAGCCTACTTGGTGTCACGTGGTTTACGACGTACGGAGGCACCATCAACGACTCTTCTGGCGGCAATGCGTCGCATGAAGTGTGGACCAACGTCACCGACATCAACGGCGCTCCGATCTACGGCGGCTACGTGAGCAAGACGCCCGTCAACGGGGCGCAGACGCTCTCCTACGCGGAGTCGTACGCGGACACTCTGGACCTGCTCGCGGGAGCTACGGGCGGATTCACGACTACGAGCCGACGCATGGCGAAGAAGGGTCAACGTCAACTCGTACGCAATAACACGACGCAAACATGCACCTTTGGCTGGAAAACGGGGGCCACGGTCACGCTTGCGACGAACACCTCCGCGTGGATCGTATGCGACGGAACCAATGCGGTGAAGGAGATGTCTGGCACGTGACCGACGCCACCATCATCGCGGGCCTTGGTGCAGTGGTTCTAGCCGTCGTGGGCGTGGTATGGGCGCTCATGCGCGGGGAGATCTCCGAATTCAAGCGCGACATGGCGGATCTCAAGAAAGAGAACGCTCGGCTCACGGCGGAGGATGCTCGGCTCACTGCGGAGTATGCGAGGAGCGAAGAGCGAGACAAGGCGTTCGAGGCTGGAATTACCCGGCTGACGAAGGCCATCGACGACTTCGACGTGCGCATCGGCGCTCAGATCGAGCGGCTCTCCGCCGTCGTTCAAGGCGCGACGCGCAGGCTCAGTCCATCCCCGCGCAGCTACTTCGGCGCACCCATCAAGAGAGAAGACGACAAATGACCGCCGTCGTGAACTGGATCGAGACGCACCCCACCATCTTCGCGCTCGTCGTGTGGCCCGTGCTGACGGCGATCCTGACGAGCCTGTTTGCGAAGCCGAGCGACGCATTCGCCGCGAAGTACCCGCGACTCGCAGCGCTCCGCCGTATCCCGAGCGACGCGGGAATCAACCTACCCAAGCTGCTTGGGAACCTGCTCGTCGCGCTCGTGGGCAAGCGTGCTCCCGAGTCG
>OFQY01000179.1_pt1 | contig 29191 bp, 39 predicted proteins | sample 1542991 | NCBI WGS metagenome assembly OFQY01 (sample SAMN07774224, study PRJEB24372) | wastewater metagenome | isolation source: Exp Tend VB 10WW | collected 2016-02 | reverse complement strand
TCCACTCAGCGACCGGCTTGCCAACGATGCTGTCAATGGCACCGTCACCCATGCCAAGAGCCTTGAACGCCTGCACGATGGCTGCGGTGTCCGGCTTGTCCGTCGCCCCTGCGGCCCACGCTGCAACCCGCCGACCGGCTTCCTCGTCTATCGGCTTGCCCGGTGGGAACATACTGCGGTGCTGCGCCTGAAGTTTGATTGGATGCGGGACGCCTGGATTGTCGGGCATCAGCAGGAACGACACGGTTAGCTCGTAAGGGAGGGATTTTTCGCACACGGGCATCCAGCCGTCCAGCCCGGTCGTTGACCGCTTGGGGACGATGCGCGTCTTGCCGTTGTCGTCTTTGACCATTTCAATCTTTTCTTCTGCACGGAAGCACAGGATCAAGTGCGCCCGCAGTTGCAGCAACCGCTGCACGAACGCCTTGTGCTGCATCTTCGGCTTGATCCACGACGCCATACGGCAGGCTTCGCGCTTCTTCCAGTCGTCGCCTGCCATGCGGTCCAATTCTTCTTCCTGCCACTCAAGCACGCCACCTTCGCCCGCCCACAAGTGCGACACGGAGTCCACGACGATGACGGGGTATCCGGCAGCATCGGCGGCATGGATGGCCTCTGCATATGCCTGCGGGCGGAACGGAGGCATCAGGTCGCCGTGGTCGAACTTGAACTGGTCGGCGTAGTGCTTCGCACGACCGCCCTCGGTGTCGATGACTGCGAACGGCTTGTCACCGGAGATACCGGACGCGAGGCGCATCGCTGAGTAGGTTTTCCCAGCCCCGCTGGGGCCAGCCAACCCAATTATTAAACCAACCGACTCTCTTACTGCTCGCTTAAATTGAAATGAACTCATGCCGTTACCTTTTTCTTTCGATACGTCCGAGGCTTCCATGAAAGAGTCATCCCAGGAATTCCAATACCATGCTCTTGCATGTGTTTTCCTTGGAACATGACCTCAAGATTGAACGGGTCATTGTTCTTTTTATTCCCGTCTTTATGATGAACGATCTCGCCTTTCCGTAGAGGGCGGCCCAACATTCTCTCAGCAACTACTCTGTGTTGGTGCCGTCCATTTTCTTTGATGTACCAACTTGATCCTCTACCACGCTGAAGATCGCCACGCTTAGATGCGGACGCTTTTGCTATGGCTGCGTTGTACTCTGGACCTTTCGTTGCCTTCCAAATGCAGCTACGAGAACAATATTTCCGTTTTGACTTCTTGGTTTTTGTTACAGAAATAAACCGAAGTCCGCATTGGACGCAGGTTCCATGAGCGTACTTAAAGACGGGTTCTGCTTCGTCGCCGTCAACCATGCCACTCTCCCTTCTCAAACGCCTCGGTGCGCTCATGCTCGGCCATCGCCCACGACGGCGGCTCGGCGTACAAAATTTTGTTGCTGTACGCGCACCAGTCGCCCGACTTCAAGCAATAACTCCAAGTTCGGATAGCACGTGCGACTTTGGAGGCTGCAATCGCCATGTAGGAATTCGACAGTGCGACGAGCGAGCAAGCATAGGGACTCTCAATTTCTTGAGCCAAAAAAACAAACAACGGTCGCTTGCCAGTGACGGCTTCCAGTCCGCGCGAGTAGAACTCGGCCTGTGTCTCGTATCCCATGCGCCCGATCTGCCGAATGAATGCTTCCGGGTTGGCGTCGTCGCAAGTCTTAAAGTCAAGGATGATCGTATGGTCATCCGACAACCAGTCAGGACGGGCGCGGCACCATGTTCCGGCTTCCTGCCACGCAAGCGTCTGCTCTGGCTTGAACGTCATGTCGCCCACTTCGCTCGACCGCAGGAAGTCCCGCGCCGTGCCGACCATCTTGAGCAAGTGCGCCGCCTGTTTGACCAGGATCGGTATTTTGCCCTCGGCTCTTGCGGCGTCCCGCGCTTCCTTGGCGGCTTTGGTGCGCCAGTCGTCGGCTTCGATGGTGATGAGTCTGGAGGAGTCATCCTCCAGCAGCAGGGCGTGCGCGATGGTGCCAAGGTCGAAGCGGCTGGACTCCGCGTTGACGTAGTTGTTGTTGAGCTTTGGGTGCTGCATCGCAGCATGGGCCGGTGACTGACGCAGCAGCACCTTGGCGACCGACGATGACAGGCTTGGAGTCTCGCAAGGATCACGATGGTATTCATCGTGGGGTATTGTGTAGATGCCGTTGACAGTAATCATTTGATCCCCTGCTTGCTCTTGAAGCCGTTGCGTTCCAGCCGCCGCTTGCGATCCGCCACGTCGTCATCGGTGTAACGGTTGCGCGGGTTGCTCAGGTCCACGATGCGACCGAGCAGCAACGCCACAGCAACACCGACGACGAACCAGACCAGCACGAAGGCAGGCCAGAACAGGCGCGGGTCGATGGAGTCGAACATGGTCACCTCCCCCGCAGCGAGCGGTTGTGGTTGCGCGTGAACGAGCGGCGCTCCGCCAGCAACGGGTCGTCGATGTCGTTCGGGCGGATCGGACGGTTCATTTCCTCGTCCGTGGGATCGTAGTTGTCCACCCGCTTCTGCGCCTCGTAGGCCATGTCCTTGGCGACGTACTCGCACAGTTGCTTCGCCATGATCTTCCTGGCCGTGTCCGTCTCATTCAGCAGGCAGTTGATGACGGACGTAGCGTCCGCATCGGTCAGATTCTCAAAGGCATCTAACAAAAGCTGCTGCGGGCTGCGTGAGCCGAGTTCCGACTGCGCCCACGACACGACAACATCGTGGTCAACGTATTCCAGCGCGACAGTCGTGGTGATACTGTCGGGGAACTGTCGCGCGTTGGTGGCAGATTCCAGTTCTTTGACGGCTTCCGTGAACGCTGTTTTTGTCTGCACTTCTGTTCTCCCAGAAAGAGGGGGCGAACCCCCTCCGTGTTGGTCAGTCGGCGTCGATGTCAGCGGAGCGGTTCACTTCCAACTCGACGCCATCCTGCGCGAGCCGGAACGCTTCCGCAGGCGTTGCCGCCGTGATGGTGAAGTCGCGCAGCAGAACGTCGGCCACCTTGGACTTGGACTCGGCAGAAATCAGCCGCTCCCCGTTGGTGGCATTCTTCGGTTTGACGATGTAGATTCGGCTCATTCAAATACTCCTGGTTGTGGTGGTGGGAAAAGCAGGCGCGGCTACCGGACCTCGATGGTGAGCGGGCAAAGCGCGTAGGACGGCACGGTTCGCGTGTAGGTGCTGCCCGCAAAGTCGTAGAAGCACTGCTTGGTCATGCCGGTGACTTGTTCACCGACAAGGAAAGCGGTCGCGGCGTTGGCCGTTGCGAACGTGAACAGGGCGACGAGTGCGAGGATGATGCGATGTGTCATTGCTTACTCCCGTAGTTGACGACCCCAAGGTACTGCAATTTTGTTTCAGTTGCAATAGGGTCGATACAGATTACTGCAAAATCTTTTCACGGTGCTACCTTACCGCCATGACGCTCAAAAAATACATCGACAAGCACGGGGTTTCACGCTGCGCCGCAGCATGGAATGTTTCACCACGCACCGTCTACTACTGGAAGGAAGGTAAGACGCGCCCTCACCGACGAGTCGCCGAACGCATCATGCGCAAAAGCGGCCTGACGCTGATGGGAATATACAAATGAATGACGATTGGTTGCTGATTGAAGATTACCCGCTACCGGAGTTTGACCCGGCAACGTGGTATCGATTAGGCGAGCAAGTTCTTATATGGGACGGCTGGTGCAGGATAGCGAACTACTCGTACACGCAGAAAGGCAAAGGCCGGTGGCGTGACTGGAGAGGGATCGTGACCCCGACGCATTGGATGCCGTTGCCAGGCGAACCGAAGGATTCGTTATGAGCGGCCACGACGACATGCCCGATAGCGTAGCGTTCGCTGGCGTCTGCCTCGTCCTATTTCTGGTGATGATGCTTGGCTTGATCGCATGGGGCGTGACTCAGTGAGTCGCGTAAAACCCTATAAAACAAGGCGTCAGACGCTCTTGGACAACAAGCGCATGTTAGACTTCATGGCACTGGCCACCGACAAGCCGCCCGAAGAATTCCATACGCGCATACCGGACCCGCCAAAGCCGCGCGTCAAGTCGGGTGCTATCAGCGAGGCTGATGTCAACGCGGACATCCGCGAGTGGAAAAAGAAACATCACAACGTCCAACTGTTCCGCAATAACGTCGGCACGGTCGCGTTAGAGAACGGCGGGATGATTCGCTACGGTGTCGGCGGTCCAGGAGGTTCCGACTTCATCGGCTACAAAACCATCGTCATCACCCCGTCTATGGTCGGTGACAGGGTTGCCGTATTTGTCGCCATCGAAAGCAAAAGACCTGGTGGCAAGCTGACCGAAGCACAAGAAGAATTCCTGAACGCAGTGAGGTATGACGGCGGCAAAGCAGGCGTCGTGCATTCGGTCGAAGAACTCGCGCGTATTCTGGGGGGCTGACGGTGCGTGTACTCATTGCGTGCGAGTTTAGTGGCATCGTCCGTGACGCATACAGAGCAAGAGGACACGACGCGTGGTCATGTGATCTTCTGCCGACAGAGAAAGGCTTTCATCATTTCCAGACTGACATAAACCGGCTTTTTGACGTTTGGCCGCATTGGGATTTGATGGTGGCCCACCCGCCTTGCCAGCATTTAGCGGTGAGTGGGGCGAGGCACTTCAAGGAAAAACAGGCAGACGGTAGGCAGCAGGCCGCGCTGGACTTTGTTCAATTCCTGATGGACGCGCCGGTAGATCGAATCGCTATCGAAAATCCGATCAGCATTATCTCGTCGCGGATACGGAAGCCGGACCAGATTATTCAGCCTTGGCAATTCGGTCACGGCGAAACAAAAGCCACTTGCCTTTGGCTGAAAAACCTTCCAAAGCTGGTCCCGACAAAAATTGTAGATGGGCGAGAGGCGCGGGTTCATCGAATGGCACCCGGCCCTGACCGTTGGCGCGACCGTTCACGCACGTATCCAGGCATTGCAGCCGCAATGGCTGCACAGTGGGTGGAATAACAAATGGCCATCGACGTTGAGGCGGTGAAAGCCGCCACCGACTTAGTATCCGTCGTCGGCAACGTCACGCCATTGGTCAAGAGGGGCAGCGAATACGTCGGCAAGTGCGTGGCACACTCCCCCGACAACAACCCGTCCATGTACGTCAACGTGCGCAAGGGACTGGTCCATTGCTTTAGCTGCGGGTTCAGCACGGATCTGATTGGCTTCGTCCAGCACGTCTACTCGCTCGACTTCAAAGGCGCGTGCGAATGGCTCGGTGCCAAGCCTAGTCTGTCGCCTGCGCTCAGTGCGCCTCCCCGCAAGCCCGTCCCCTCGCGCATCACGTCCAAGCCGCCAGCGGACGTTGAGTCGCCCAACATGCTCATTCGCTCGCTCGGCCCACCGTCGAAGATTTGGCCTTACCGTGACCACGACGGCGGCATCCTCGGCTACGTCGCCCGCTATGACAGTGAGGAGGGCAAGGAAATACGCTGCTGGACGTGGGGCAAGGTGGGCGACGCGCCTGCGGGGTGGGCGTGCGGTCACTGGAACGCGCCGCGCCCCCTGTACGGACTGGACCGGCTCGCCGCTCGTCCAACGGATCGCGTCGTGATTTGCGAGGGCGAGAAAGCCGCCGATGCGGCTGGCCGGTTCCTCCCCGGCTACGTGGCCGTCTCCTGGCCCGGTGGCGCGCAGTCGCTCGCCAAGGCCGACTGGTCGCCGCTGGCTGGCCGGACGGTGCTGCTATGGCCCGATGCCGATGAACCGGGCTGGAAGGCCATGCAGTCTATTGCCACCATCCTGGCCGATCCTGCGGGGCTGGCCTGCACCGTCCGCATCCTAGACTCAAACCAAATGGCACCCGGTTGGGACGCTGCCGATGCCGAGTCCGAAGGATGGTCCACCGAAGAACTGGTCGAGTGGGCAAAGCCACGCGCTAAAGACTTCACGCCAGCCGCATTACAAGCCCCTGTGAGCGCAGCGGAGCCGACCCCTTCGCCTGATAGCGCCCCTGCCCCGTCCGTAGCGCCTGCGGTAGTCAGGCTGGCCTCCGTGGACGGTCAGCGGGTCGCGCCCGTGGACGGTCAGGACGCGCTCCCCATGTCGCTGTCCGAGTCCGGCGTTGCTTTAGAATTTGTTGACAATCATTGTTTAGATTTACGATACGTTGCCGAGTGGGATAAGTGGCTGCTTTGGACAGGCGGTCGCTGGAAGGTGGAAGCCCGCCGCCAAACCGCCATGCAGCGGCTACAAGGCATGGCTTATGGGCTTAAGTACCGGCCCGAGGCGCGCGAGTTACCCGTCAGCGCCAAGCAAAAGCTAGAGCGCAAGCAGTTCCTCGCCGCCGTGCTGGACCTGGCTCAGTACGACCGGCGCGTACTCGTCCCCCCTGACCAGTTCGACACGGCACCCTTTCTGCTCGGCACGCCTGCCGGGACCGTGGACCTGACTACCGGCAAGGTGCGCGAGCCGTCCCCGACCGATTACCTGACGCGGCAGACGACCGTTGCGCCCGTTGCCGGTCCGCATCCGTTGTGGGATCGAGTCATGCGCTGCGCCAGTGGCGGCGACACTGAACTAGCCGCCTACGTGAACCGCTGGCTAGGCTACATCCTGACCGGCAGCGTCCGTGAGGAGGCTTTCCTGTTCCTGCACGGTGCGCCCGCGTCCGGCAAGTCCACATTTGTCGAAGCCATTGCCAGCATCCTCGGTAATTCCCTGATCGGCGGCTATGCCGTCAAGACGCGGATCGAGCTATTCCTAGAATCCAAACATGACCGGCCCGGTGACATGCACGTGCTGCACGGTGCGCGGTTTGCGCATTGCAGCGAGACTGAGGAAGGACGCCATTGGAAGTCGGCGCTACTGAAGGAATCCACGGGCGGCGATACCCTGGTAGGCGAACGCAAGTACGAAAACATTTTTAGCTTCAAGCCGTCGCACAAGCTGGTCGCGCACGGCAATCATCGGCCCCACCTACGCAACGCGGACGAGGGTGTGCGTCGTCGGATGCACTTGCTGGAGTATCACGGCAGCATCGCGGAAGCAGACCGTGATACGGAATTCAAGAGCAAGCTGGAAGCCGAGTATCCGGCAATCCTGCACACGATGATCCAAGGGTGTTTGGACTGGCAACGGATCGGCGGGCTACGAAAGCCCGCGTCAGTCGTCGCTGCCGTGGATACCTATTTCGATGCCGAGGATTCCATCGGGGCATGGATAGAAGAATGCCTGGCCGCTGACTCTGCCGGTATCACGCCCATTGGCGAAGCGTATGAGGCTTTCAGCGAGTACATCGAAAAGCAAGGTGAGTCTGTACCGTCCAAAAAGCGGTTCAGCACCCAAATGCAGCAACGCGGATACGAGCCAGTTAAAAAAGGCGGAGTCCGTTGTCTGACTGGATTCCGCCTCAAGCCTGGGTGCGGTGCTGTCGGCGCTAATCGGTGGAATGCCCCGAGTTACTGAGCGGGTCCAATCCCGGTTCAACCGGCGCGGAATAACCCGCGTCCAAAGTTTCCCGTTTGGATTTGCTGTCCAGCTTGCCGCAGGTCGGGCAGCGTTGACCGATACCCTCCTGCCGCATTGCGCGGTAGAGCGCCTGTAGCGTCACGCCAGCGGCGAGCGCAGCATCCCTCGGGGCTACCCCATCCCTTAGCAGTTCCAGCGCGCCGTGCATCAAATGCGAGCGCCGTACAGTGGTCATGTCAGTTACTCCAGTCCGTTGCGAACAGCCATACCGCGATGCCGCCGACATAGGCCCACCACGGAAAGCCGCCAATGGCGCATAGCGCCAGGAATATCAGTATCAGCATTGCATTCACTCCCCTTTGGCCTTGCGGATAGCTTTGCTGGCGGCTGCGTCAGCGACCATCAGGCTAAAGTGCTTTTTAACGTCTAGCCTAATGGCCTGATGCAACTCCTTGTGAAGTTCGATCAGCGCAGCCAGCAAGTCGGGCGAGGCCGCAACTAAGCGGGCGTTATTCTCGGCGCAGTTCATGCCGCCGATAAGAGCGTGCTCAACATCTCCAGCACCTATTGCGAAACTAGTGCGTTCTCTGCCTGTAGCGGAAAACCACCACGGTCCCGGCGTGTGTGTCGCGGCTCTCTGTTCAACTACAGCGACGGCTTCCCCGCGCTCAATAGCGCCGGTGACGTGATACCGCAGCGCGTCCAATGGTTTGCTTGTCATAAATCACTCCCTCGGCTCGTAATGCTTTGCCAGCAGCAGCAAAGCGAATATGAATGGCACGATCAGTAGCAATAGGTAACTCATAGCTACAAGTCCAGTTCGTGCGCCACGATGTCAGCGATTTCTCTGCACGCCAGTGCTGCGGGGATTCCGCCGTCTAAGGCTACCTGTCGGATGCGCAGCAAGCATTGTTCCAGCATGGCAGCACGGTATTCCCAGGCTTGCGTCGGGAAGCATTGCTGGCACTGCGGATCGCCGCAGAGACAAGGTTCAATTGCGGTACGCATTGACGCACCTAATCGAGCAAAAGCCGCCAGGAATTTCTACCACTCCGGCGCGACTGTCACAGTCCACGATGTACTGCCATACAAAACCGCGCCGATTGGTGGACCCGCAAAAGTCGCACGTCCGTTTGTATTCATGCTTGCGCTTGCGCACTGTCTCGCGTGCGAACGGATTTCGACCTGTCTGTATCTGATACCGCATTGCTGCAACTCCCATTGTTAGCAATTAACCAATTCACCGATGCGCCAGCATTGCTACCGGCGCATGAGTGACGCGGCTAGCCACCATCACCGTACAGCGCGTATTCCATGCCGCGTAAACATGCTGCAACATCACGGTGATGGTCGCTTAACTCTTTCGCGCTGTTTACTGAACCCTTTCCGAGCGGAGAGTTTAGGTATTCAGCGCTGCCCGAAACTCGTACCCAGTAAAGGTGATCCGCATCTTCTTTGCGAATCAATTCTTGAATTCTTGAGCGTTCCATTATTTATTCCTTCCTTGTTGCCGCGTCGTATCCATCGAGCCAGGCTTGCGCGGCATCCCACAACTCGCGTGCAGTGCAACCGCGAAGCAAGGTGCGTTCGCCGCCCGCGTCATTGCACATCTGCACGATCTTCCATCCGATGCCGTTTGTGCGGCTTCCCTGTTCCAGCATCAACGCGCCGACACGCGCGCGATTGTTGCCATGCTCGTCACGCGACCAGATCGGCCCCTCGGGTATGTCCATTGCCCGACACATGCGGCCAATGACCGCGTTCAGGTTTGTAAGCGTGATTCTGTCTGACATTGCTTTAACTCCCGTTAAGCGTGTGACTTGTAGACTCCAGCTTGCTACCAGTCGCCTAGTAGCAAGGTGCAGCCGTTATCCGTTGTACTTCACGGCATCCTTTGCGCCAGGAACATTCCAGCCAAACATGCTGCCAATCACAGCCGCAGTCAGGACTGATTCAGGTAGTGAGCCGCCATTCAACGTGTCTGCAGTCTGTGCCGTGAAAATCGGGTAATAACCCGACTCGCCTACAACGACGCAAATTACTGGCGCGGTCGTATCTACAAAGGCTTTTTCTGCCGCTACAAAATACCTAGTACGCATTTCATTGCTCCCGTGTCTGTAACTGTCTAGTGCCGAGCCTTGTGGCTTCCTGTCTGCACCCTGCCGCTAGTCGCAGCCAGGATGCAGAGAGCAAGCGTTACAGCACAAAGCGGTCTAGCGCGTTGGCATAAACAGTCAATGACTTGTCGCCGCGCGTGATGATGTATACCGGCTCATTCCTGCGGTACAGCGCATTTGGCGCTGTGCATAGATACCGCAAGCCTACGTGCGTCCCCTCGGGGAAGTCATTGACCGCGTTTTCCGTGAATATGGCCCTAGCAACTACCGCAGTTTTGAACAGGCGATATTTGCCGGGATTGGCCGCAAAGTCTTTCGCGTCGTATGCCATGTCTCGCTCCCTAGTTGATGTCTACAGCACCTAATATACTCCGCGCACTGTTAGATGCAAGCACTATCTGTCAGTAGATATACCTATACGCAGTGGACGCATCTGGACAGATTGGACGGATTGACTGGTGTTCCCAACACTCCCCCCCCGCGCACATGCACGCGTTTAAAAGTTTGGAAAATGGGGTCTAATCTGTCCATCCGTCCACAATGCGTCCATTCTGATCCGTCCATGGACGGATTGGACGGACTGGACGGATTTCCCCAACATGTTTTGAAACTGGATAGCTTGCCTGCCTGGCTTGCCTGGATCGAGCCTGGCTTCCGGTCCCGGTAGCTGCCTGGATCGGGCCTTGCCTGGCATTGGCATTGTCAAGCTGCACCCTTGCGTGCGATTTAACATATGTCCCCTTATGCGACATTGTGAATTATGGCTTAAGAGCTATCGGGCGCACGCATGGCTTGGAGCGTGTCTAGGCTCACGGTCGCATGAGCCTATGGGTGCGGGATCGAGCGAGTCTTAGCCTCAGTTTAGGGACGGACCGAGGGGGGGGCGGGTTTCGGCAGGCGGCCCCCCGTCGATGGAGCCTCGTAGTTATGGGGCATCACGCGTCCCCTATGGACAAAAAAGGGGTATGGGGGTATGTTGCTGTGGGAAAGTCTAAGCGCGGGTAGCGGTACTTGAACACTGTAGCGGCACTGAGTGATGGTGGGCCTATGGAGCGTTACGAGCGGCTGCTTGAGCGCCCGGTGGAGGAGGTGATGGGCGAGGTATGCGCGCGGGTGGTTGAAGGCGACTCGCTGAGGGCGGTGGCGAGAGACTTCGGAGTACCGGTGGCAAGGTTCATGGTGTGGGTGACGAGCGATGATGAGAGGCGTGGCATGTACGAGGGTGCGTTGAGGCTGAGGGCCGATGAGTTGGTGCATGAGAGCCTGGTGGACGTGCCGGAGGACGAGTTGGGCAGTCACAAGTTGAAGGTCGCGGGACTGTGGGACCGCAAGCGGTTCGGCAGAGGGGATGGGGGTGGGGTAGGACTCAAAGTTGTGGTACAGAGGTTCAGTGAGTCGGCTCAAGGCGAGTCGGCTGATGGCACTTCTGTCACGGTTGGAACGATGGAACACGGAGAATAGGCATGGCAATTACCCCGGCAGCGTTGCAGACGGCGTTGGGCGTGAAGATTGGCGATCCCTTGGTGATGAGGGCAGACGAGACAGCGGGGAGTGACGCGACCAAGCAGGAGTGGTTGGTTCACGGTCGCGGGACGGTGCCTGGTCGGGTGCGGTGGGTGGTGACGACGGCGAGTGACAACGCAGCGACACAAGCCGCGAGCGTACTGGCAGCCCTCAGAGCCTAGTCACCCGGTAGCTCCTAGTGACCTTCGGGCCTATACGCCGGTCGTCGGGAGTCCCGGTCGCCTCTGACTTTGCGGGCGCGGACGCACCGCTGGTGGTCAATGGGGCGACGGGGGGGGTGTATGCCATTACGGACGCTGGTGCGGTAGTAGCGGTACTTGCGGCTGCGCAGCAGGCGGCGGTGGCAGACGCGACGGACGCGGGGAGTGTCATCACGCAGTTGAACTCGCTGCTGGCCAAGCTGCGGACGGTGGGCATCATTGCCACCTAAAGCCAGTGAGCGCGCATGAGCGCTAGCGCATGAGCGACATCCAACTCCCGTTCCAGTGGACGCCGCGCCCGTACCAGAGGAAGTTATGGAACTACTTGTCCAACCACGGACGCAGGGCCGTGACGTGCTGGCCGAGGCGAAGCGGCAAGGACGAGACTTTTCTGCACCACACGGCGTGTGCAGCGCATGAGCGAGTGGGATCATACTGGTACTTGCTGCCCGAGTACTCTCAGGCGCGAAAATCCATGTGGGACGCTATCAACCCGCACACAGGAAAACGCCGAATTGACGACGCTTTCCCGCCAGAAATCCGCAAGACGACGCGGGAAAACGAAATGCAGATCACGTTCCACAACGGAAGCACTTTCCAGTTGGTCGGGAGCGATAATTTTAATTCTCTGGTAGGTTCGCCGCCGGTTGGACTGGTGTTTTCCGAGTACGCGCTGTCGAACCCGTCATCGTGGGCGTACTTGCAGCCGATCATTGAAGAAAACAACGGGTGGGTCGGCTTCAACTCGACGCCACGCGGCAAAAACCACTTCAAGAACCTGTGCGACTATGCAGAACGCTCAGAAAAGTGGTTTTACGAGCTACTGACCAACGACGACACCAAGGTCTTCAACGAAGAACAGTTGGTGGACATTTTGGCCTCGCTCCAGGCCGTCCACGGAGATGCCTTCGGGCGCTCGTTCTGGTTGCAGGAGTATTTTTGCTCCTTCGACGCGGCGATCCCCGGCAGCATCTGGGGCGACTGCATTGACGCAGCGCAGCAGACGGGGCGCATCGGCAAGGTACCGCTGGAACTGGCCTATCCGGTGCACACGGGTTGGGACTTGGGCCGCACGGACGACACAGTTATCTGGTTTTACCAAGTCTGCATGGGCGAAATCAGAATTGTGGACTACCACGCGAGCAACATGAAGGACATCCCGTTCTACGCCGACCTGTTGCGGTCGAAGTCGAAGGAACGCGGGTTCACCTACGGCACGCAGTGGCTTCCGCACGATGCTCGCCCTCGCACGCTCGCAGCCGGTGGCAAGTCCATCTTCCAGCAGTTCAACGACCTGAACAAAGACGGTGCGATGGGGCGCTTCGCCATCGCCTCTAGACTGGACCGGGAGGAAGGCATCCAGGCGGCGCGCGCGACCATGCGCAAGTGCTGGTTCGATGAAGAATACTGCGGCGACGGCATCGAAGCGCTGCGTCACTATCACCGGACGTGGGACGAGGAGAAGAAAACCTTTTCCACGGAGCCGGTGCACGATTGGGCATCGCACACGGCGGACGCCTTCAGGACGCTCGCGCTGTCGTGGCGCTCGGCCAAGGAAGAATACGAAGCACAAGACACTACCATCCGTCAACTGCTCGGTGGTAGTATCGGCGCGCAAACCTTCGGCAGCTTGAAGAAAGAACACTTCAGGAAGGCAGAGGAACGGCGTCAGGGTTTTTAACGATGGACACACCCAGGGGACACACATGATTCCGTTCATCTACGCCGCGCAAGAAAAATGCGTCTACCAAGCCACGGCTGCGGTGCTGGTCAACGGCACGACCGTCTTCACGGTGCAAGGCGGGCCAGTACAGATCGTGTCCATCGGCGCAGTGTGCATCACGGCCAACGGCGCGACGGCATCGACGCTGCAATACTCGGCAGACGGCACGGACGGTTCAGCCGCGACCATCACGGGCGCGAGTGCTTCGCTCGCTAACGCAGCCGCTGGCACCATCGTGCTAGGCGTCCCCGGAACGCTCGCCACGGCCCCTGCGGTCTACGCCAACGGCGTCGGCATCGCAGGCACGGTCAACATCGTCGTCCCCGCAGGCATCATCACCAACGTGGTCGGCGTGGGGTCCACGACTGGCACATGGCGGCAGTTCATCCGCTACATCCCGCTGACGCCAGACTCGACGGTGAGCGGATAAGCCGCGATGGAACCGACCCGCGCTGATGAAACCGTAGAGAAGCGCAATCCCAACGAAATGTCCGAAACGGTCCAGTTCTGGCTGGACGAAATCGGCGCGGCCCGCAAGCGCGAAAAAGAGTTCCGCAAGGACGGCAAGCGGATCAGGGAAATCTACGACGGCAGCAAGGCCGACGAAACGCCGTTCAACATCCTGTTCAGCAACACCGAAACGATGGGACCGGCGCTGTACTCAGCGGTCCCGCGCCCGGTCGTGCAGCGGCGCTTCAAGGACTCGGATCCGCTCGGCAAGGTCGCGGCGACCGCAGGCCAGCGCATTCTGGAATTCCTGCTCGACACCAACATCGATGGCTACGAAACCTTCGATGAGGCGATGAAGTGCGTCGTCAACGATGCGCTGCTACCCGGTCGTGGCGTGTCGGCGGTCAAGTACGACGCGGTCATCGGCACGGTCGAAGGCGCTGAAGTCAAAGCGTCCGAGTTGGTCTGTTCGGACAGTCGGTCGTGGGATCGAGTCTTTTTCGGCTTCGCTCGCAAGTGGTCCAAGGTGCCGTGGGTGGCCTTTGAAGAACACATGGACTTGGAAGCCGCCGAAGCCATGTTCGGCAAGGAAATCTCCAACCGCATCGAGTTCACGGTCGGTGAGGACAACGACGACGAGGACGGCAAGGAAGGAAACAAAGCCGACGAGCGCGACATGGGCGAGCGCAAGACCGCACTCGTCTATCAGATTTGGGACAAGGCGAACGGCAAGGTCGTCCGCTACATCAGCCCGCACTACAAAGATGGCTACCTGAAGATTCAGGAAGACCCGCTTGAACTGACGGGCTTTTTCCCGATCCCGCGCCCGTTGCAGTTCATCGAGAAGTCGAACGACCTCAAGCCGGTGGCTCCGTACATCCTGTACGAGAACCAGGCGAAGGAACTGAACCGGCTGACGCGGCGCATCAACCGCATCGCGGAAGCGATCAAGGCGCGCGGCATCTACGACTCCTCGCTCGGTGGCGACATCGAGAACGTGATGAAGGCCGACGACAACACGCTCGTCCCATCGGACAAGTCGTCGTCGCTGTCAGCCGAGAAGGGTCTACAGAACGCCATCTGGTTCCTGCCGATTCAGGAACTCGTCGTCACGCATGAAAAACTGCTGATGGCGCGCGAGCAGTGCAAGCAGGTGATCTACGAGATTACCGGCATCTCGGACATCATCCGTGGCGCGACCAAGGCGAGCGAAACGCTCGGCGCGCAGAAGTTGAAGTCGCAGTGGGGAACGCTACGCATCAAGCCGAAGCAGGGCGAAGTGCAGCGGTACGCGCGCGACATCCTGCGGCTCATGCTGGAAATTGCAGCGACCAAGTTCAGTGAAGATACGTGGGCGCAGATGACTGGCCTGCCGTTCCTGACGCAAGCGCAGTCGCAGCAGATGCAGCAGATTGCACAGGCCGCGCAGTTGTCCGGTCAGCCGCCGCCGCCTGAAGTCATGCAGCAGTTGCAGCAGCCGACGTGGGAAGCCGTGTTGGCGATGCTGAAGAAAGATACTCAGCGCGCCTACCGCATCGACATCGAAACCAATTCGACGGTCGAACCGGAAGCGGTCGAAGACCAGAAGAACATCGCAGACCTGATGACGGCGCTCGGGCAGTTCTTGAACGGCGTCGGGCCGCTGGTCGAAAAGGGAGTCATGCCCTTTGAAGTCGCGCAGACCATGATGCTGTCCATCACCCGGCGCTTCAGGTTTGGCACTGAGATTGAAGATCAGATCAAGGCCATGAAGCCACCTGCGCCAGAGCCGAAGGACAACGGCGCGGAGTTGAAAGCCGCAGACGAGAAGATGAAGGCGCAGCAGGCGATCCAGGCCGCACAGGCGCAAGTGTCGATGCTGGAGCAAAAGTTGGCAGCGGCGCAGTTTGAAAACCAAGCCGTCGCCAAGAAAGCGGAACTCGACTTGCGAGAAGCCAAGGTGCAGGTGGCCGAAGAACAGTTGCGGCTCAAGGAACAGGTGTCGCTGGAGAAAATCCAGACGCGCGACCAGATTGTGCAGGAGCGGCTGTCCAACAAGCAGCAGGTGACGACCATGATCGAGTCCAAGAGCAAGGAAGCGCAGGCGAACGCCAGTCGTGCCGATGCCAAGATCGGTCAGGGCATGGGCGCGCTGAAGCAGACCGCGCAGGCTGTCGAACAAGCGCGCACTGAAATGATGACCGCTATCGCGCAGCAGGGCGCACAGACGCAGGCGATGGTCATGGAGATTCTGAACGCCATCCGTGCGCCGCGAGTGCGCGTGCCGGTGCGCGGAAAGGACGGTCGCATTTCGCAAGTCATCGACCGCCCGCAGGACGAGGGCGAAGGGACGGTGCAATGACATGCTTGACCTTACGGTGCCGATGGTCGAAGTGTGGTTCTCAGGAGAAAAGCTCGGTGAGTACGCCAACGACCTTGAAGCACTCAAGGCCGCAAGTCTTCACGCCGACAGCCTTCCGCTCATCGCAGAGAGTGTCGAATACGAACTCAGGCGCGACACCATGAAGTACATCGTGCACCGCCGCATCGTTGGACCGGACGCGCCTGCGTTGGGTCCGGTGCTGACCATCAGTTCGACAGCCTTAACGGTGACGCTCGACCGACCGGCCTCTGGGCCGACGAGCATTGACCGCTACGAGTTGGAACGATTCAACGGAAGCGCATGGGTGCAGATCGCGTCTGGACTGTCAATCTTCGGCGCAACCAACCAGTACGCCGACAGTTCGCTCACGTCCTCGACCGGCTATTCGTATAGGTGCAGGGCCGTCGATACCACCGAGCGAGCCAGCGAGTACAGTTACTCGTCCGGCACGACCTCGGCGGGAGCGGCTAACCAAGCGCCCGTGTGGGCGTCAGTGCCGACCATCGACATCAACGCCGGATCAACGGTAGACATTTCCGGCTACGCCTCGGACCCTGACGGCGATCAATTGGAGTTCAGCAAGGTCAGCAGCACCAATCCGCCGACGATGACCATGAGTCCCACGGGCGTGATGGGCATTGGTACGGCAACCCCTGCCGGTCCTCAAAGCATGGATGTGAAAGCCTCGGACGGTCTGCTGTCTGCGAACAAGACCATCAACTTGAACGTGACAGTTGCGCCATCTGGCAAGACGGTCACGGTGCCTCCGGGCGACCCGACGTATGACGTTGCCGGAAACGGGGTGGTGGGTGGAGATACGCTGATAGTCGGTGCGCGGGCAGACGGTACACGTACCGCACTGAAGCTGACCAACGTGAACGGCAGTTCCGGTAATCCAATTTACATCAAGAATCCATCAGGCCAAGCGACGACGATCCGCAATTCGTCCAACGGAAGCGGATTCCGATTATGGATTGAAAGCGGGCATGACTTCGTGGTGGACGGCAGCAACGGAATGCCTGCTTGGAACCGCAACAGCCCTAGCGGGAAATGCGGGTTCATCGTCACGTTTTCTAATGCAACGGGTGCGGACAGTCCGACTGCCTTTGTGCAGGTCAGCAAACGTTGCACAGACTTTGTTCTCAAGAGAATTGAGATTCAAGGCGGCTACAGTGCGGACGCTTCGCGCGGTATCGGAATTCAGGTTAAAGATGGGACGATCACCCGCACGGCGAACCCAGGGCTGTATTGGGAAAACATCGAGATTACGCAGTGCTACATCAACCAGACCGGAAACTCTGGGATGTACATTGGCGGCAACTACAGCGCCAACGAATGTCCGATGCGTAACGTCGAAATCCACGACAACGCAGTGACGAACATCGGTCAGGCCGGCTTGACCTGCAAGGGTTGGTGGTCGGGAACAAACTCGATCCACGATAACCGTATCGACACGACTGGGACGTTTATCGGAACACCGGACCAGCGATGCGGAATCTCGCTGTTCAGCGGGCAGGCCAGTATTTACAACAACATCATCTTGGACGCATCGGTTAACGGTACAACGCAGTCGCCTATCGGCATCGTGTGCTACACGCAACCAGACGGCCCTTCGGAATCCGTTGCAGTCTCTGGGTATGGAACGTTTAGCAACTTTAATGTGACCTGTTACAACAACGTGGTTGATCGATCAGCGGTGTACGGCATCCGCTGTTATCGGGCAAACAATTCGGTTACCCCGATAACCCCGTTCATTTATAACAATACGGTTGTGAACTCTGGGGATCTTGGGATTTACGTGTTGGAGGGTGGATCAGGCTTAGTGCGCAACAACATTGCGCTAGGTAACAACGGCGGCGGGACGCAGATCAGTTCTGACACGACTACCGCAGACAACCTCATCAGTGGTGTGACGGTTTCGGCGTGCTTCGTCGCTCCTGAATCTGACAACTACCATCTCGCCGCAGAACGCGCAGCAGTAAACGGTGCGGGCACGGACATTTCCTCGACTGACATTGAAGGAACCTCACGCTCTGGTACTGCGTCTAAGGGCGCTTACGAGTACGCCTGATGGCGATTACCTTTTTCTGGCGCTGCGAGGGAACAACTTTCGACGGCACGCACGATTACTCGGCGGGCGACAGTACTCCTACGTCGTTAGGTTCGCCGTCGATTGCTTCGGCTGCGGCGAAGGTCGGTAGCAACGGCATCAGCGGCCCGGTTAGCGCGACTTCGCACTACGCATTCGCCGCAGCCGGCATTCTCGGGATGGTCGGAAGTGTGGGGTGGTGGTTCCATAACGTAGCGGCGATCCCTGCGTCTCCTTCGGTTTTTGGATTTCAAGTGGTTGGCACTGACACGACAGACTTGATTTCGGTGCTTGTCTCAGGAACTTACGAGATTCAGTTCCGCAACGCAAAAGCCGGTACAACCTCCAACCTGGTCAGTACGGCAGCGAATCTAGCCGCCGACACTTGGTACGGCGTGATTATCCGATGGGACTTCACCACGCCGAGTTCGTCATCGAAGAAACTAGAGGTGTACGATTCGGCAGGCTCGCTCATCAGCGGATTGCCGTCTGAGCTGACCGGCGCAAACCTGACTACAAGCGTTCCGGCAGACCTCGTTTCGATCCAGTGCGGGCGGCACTCGTCCGGCTCTGCGGTCGTGCAGTATGCCGATAACTTTGTAATCGGTTCCGCTTACGCCGACGTGACGCCAACGATGCTCGGTTATTCCACTTACGTGGATTTTTCACCAGTGCTGGCAGTAATGTTGCCGCAGTTCTACCGACGACCCAACACGCTTTTGAGGATGTGACGCATGGCAAAATACTACGCACCGCTTGGCGCTCAGTCGGTGACGAACGACTCCAGCCAGGACTTGTGGGTGATCGCATCGCCCGCCGATGCAGCGGTCAAGCTGCTGTGGGCGAAGATGAGTTCGACCGTGACTTCGGACGAACGACTGCTGCTGTCGCTGGTTCAGCGTTCCGGCGCAGGCTCGGCGGGCGGCTCGGCCCTGACGGTGGTGGCGGCAGACGGCACCTCGGCCACGGTCGGTACGACGGTCACTCCGCTCGTCACGACGCAGGGGACGGGGACCAAGACCTTCTTGACCGACTACTGGTCGCAGTTGTCGCCGTGGGAGTGGATGCCGACCCCGGAGTGCTGCATCATCATCCCGCCAAGCACGTTCCTTGCGCTCGCTCTCGGCACGGCGGTGGCGTCCACGCGCACCATGACCGGCTTTGTCTGCTTTGAGGAAATCGGCTAATGGCTGCGGGCCAGTGGACGACGTTCAACCATGCGCTTGAACTGATCGGCGCAGGCACGATCAAGCCAAAGAGCGACACGTTCAAGATGGCGTTCATCAACGACACGTTCACGCCGGACGCGACGACCGCCGTGCCATGTTGGGGCGCGGGTGGCAGCACCAATCTGTCCACTTACGAATGCGCTCCGGCGACCGGCAACTACGTGGCAGGCGGAATCACCCTGACAAGCGTGACGTGGGTAGAGACAACGGGCGTGACGGCCTTCGACTCGGACGACGTGACCGTGGCACAGACAGCGCTCAACCCCACGGACTGCCGTTGGGGCGTGGTCTACAGCGACACGTCGGCCACCAAGGACGCGCTCGGCTTCATCGACTTGGACGGCATCACGGACTTTGCCGTGGGCGGTTTCTCGTACACGGTCCCTGCGGGTGGATACTTCAGCATTGCGCGTGCTTAGTGAGAACGGACCCATCACGCCATGAGCTACGTCTACCGCCGTCCGTTCCAGACAGCGCAGCATCGGGTTGCCCGCGTCGAGTGGCAACCGCAGCCGCTCTGGGCGTTCGACGGGGTAGGCGAAGAATGGGTGCTGACCGAGTACGCCGGAACCATCGGCTACTACTCCGGTGCGGCGGCGACCTTCAATGGCATAGCAGACGCCTTCATTCTGACCGAGAACGTCGGAAGTCTGGGGTTCCAGGTGCCGGATGTGGTCCCCATGTCCGAATCGGGGGCGCGCTACATCATCCAGCAGGTCGGGGGCTTCGTCGTCACCGTGACGACCAGTTCAAGCCCCTACATCGCCTTTGGCGACGTGATTTCGACCTATCCAGTCGGCGGAACCTACGCGCCCTATGGCTCAACCGTGATGCTGGTCGTGTCCATCGGCACGCAAGCTCCTGGCGAGCATGGCGCGGGCTACCCGGTCGATTGGCAGGGCAAGCGCAAGAAGTTGACGCTCAAGCAGCAGCCCAACAAGCATTTGAAAAAACTGCTTGATGACGAAGGAAAAAAGGTTTTAGCTAGGCGCGCCAAAAAGAAGACGGTCAAGGTCGAACCAATCAAGCTATGGCCATAGGGGAATACAGTGGTTGATCGAATCTTGGATTGGGTGGAGCGCCACTTACTGAAGTCCGTTGCGCTCGCGGTGCTGACCCTGTGCCTGCTGCTGTGCCTGGTCGTCTACAACGTGAGTAACGCCGCTGACGTTCGCGTGTCGTGGACGCAGCCGGTGCAGAACGCGGACGGATCAGCGATCCCCGCAAGCGGTGCGGGCAGCATCGCGTCGAATCGCGTCGAGTGGGGTTCGTGCGTTGGGACAGCCTTTGGCACTGCGGCTGGCTCGCAGACGATTCCCGCGGCTACGTCCTACACCGTCACGGGTCTTACGCCTGCCACGCACTGTTTCCGCGTCACAGCGACCAACACCTACGGCAGCGAATCGGCAGTGTCGAACGTCGCACAGCGCGTCGTCCCGGCCCCTGTCCCGCTGCCTCCTGTGGTGACCACGGCAGTGATTGCCGGGATGTTGCAGACCCCGGTGTACTCCGTGACCGCCGCTAATGCGCGTGGCGAGTTGATGGGCTTTGCTGATGTAGGTGAGGCGTGTACCGGAGCGGTGCTATTCACCTACCGAAAGGCGAAGTTCCGGCAGGTGGCGCGAGCGGACGTGAAGTTGTGGGGCTCGACTTCACTGCGGCTTGCGGCTCCGTGCGCGTGAGATAGGGCATGGCGTGGGCATTTGTCGCAGCCGATCATTACGACTCTAGCGCGTCCACGTCCGGCGTTGTCACGAAGCCGAGCGGAACGGCTGACAATGACATCCTGTTCGCGCACATCAAGCATAACGCGAACGAACTGCCGAACACGGTGCCCTCTGGGTTTGCGAACCTCGGATCGTTCTGGGACGCAGTAGCAAGCTCGCACTTTTCGCTGTACTGGAAGCTAGCTGCGAGCGAGGGCGCGAGTTATACGTGGGGATGGGCGACCTCTGCCCGTACCGGCGTGACGATGATTGCCGGCCGTGACGGCTTCGACACGGCAGACCCAATCGACGTGGTGTCCAACACCTCGTATGTGACGAGCAACACGACCGTCCGTGCAGCGGGCATGACGGTCGCGGCGGCGAACTCGCCGATCATCTATTTCGGTGGAGCGCATTCCAACAGTGCGCAGACGTTCACGCCACCGACGAACCCGACGACGCTGACGGAGCACGTTGACCGTGACGGCGCGACGACAGGTGGGTCGCGGTTCATCCGCGAGATCGCCAGTGCCATATGGACCGGCTCAGGCGCGTCCGGGGACATTGACGGCACGTTCTCGGCCACGACCGCGACGAAGCACGCCTTCGCGGTGGCGCTCAACCCTCCGGCAGCGGGTGGCGGCGGAAACCCCTGGTACTACTACGCGCAGCAATGAGACACACGAATGGCTGACATCTGGTTCGACGTAGACGCTGCATTATCCGAGGTTCCGGTCAATGTCATGCCGTTGCTGGACGATACCGACTTCAAGACGATTGAAGGCGCGGTGGCGTACAACGCAGCGGGGATGGCGCTGTACTGGCATTTCGTGACCAGTGCGGGCGCGTACACACTCACGGCGGTGACCCCGACCACGGCGGGTAACTACGACTGGACCGATCAGGGCGCGGCGGGGATTTACACGATTGAGATTCCGGCAAGCGGTGGCGCGTCGATCAACAACGACACCGAGGGCTACGGCTGGTTCACTGGAGTGGCGACGGGTGTATTGCCGTGGAGGGGTCCGATTTGCGGGTTCCGCGCAGCGGCGATCAACGATTCGCTGTGTGATGCGGGATCAACGGGCTTGCTCTCCCCCACGACGGCGGCTCGCACGCTCGACGTGAGCGCTGGCGGTGAAGCGGGCGTGGACTGGGCGAACGTCGGTTCCCCCACAACCGCAGTGAACCTTTCAGCGACTAATATCGACGTTGACCAAGTAGTCGCCAGCGTCAGCGGTGCGGTGGGTTCCGTCACAGGCGCTGTAGGCTCCGTGACAGGCGCTGTGGGGTCCGTGACCGGAGCCGTTGGCTCCGTGACAGGTAACGTCGGCGGCAACGTGGTGGGAAGCGTGGCTTCTGTCACGGGGGCAGTTGGCAGCGTCACTGGAAATGTCGGAGGCAACGTCACCGGCTCCGTGGGAAGCGTGGCGACGGGCGGTATTGTCGCTGGTAGCTTTGCAGCGGACGCGATTACGGCAGCGAAGATTGCAGCGGATGTCACGACCGAATTGCAGTCTGGATTGGCGACGGCTGCGAACCTCGCGACGTTGCAGACGACCGCAGACGCGATCTTGGTCGATACCGGAACGACGCTCGACGGGCGCATTCCTGCCGCACTGGTCGGCGGGCGCATGGACGCGAGTGTGGGCGCGATGGCAGCGAACACGCTGACCGCTTCGGCCCTTGCCACGGATGCCGTGACAGAACTGGTGGCGGCGACGCTCACCACGGTGATGACCGAGAGCTACGCGGCTGACGGCGCAGCACCGACACTCACGCAAGCGGTGCTGCTGATCCAGCAGATTCTCACCGAACTGACGATTGCCAGCACCACAGGCACGATCAAGCAACTGGACGGCACGACCACGGCGGCGACCCTCACCTACAACGACGCGACGACCCCAACCGGCGTAACGCGAGCGACCTAAAGTGTCCGTCGCGAGTGTCATTCGCCACGGACTCGGGACCAGCGTTCCGAGTGTCATATGGTTCGGCTACTCGCCGGGTGCCGCCGTTGCCCCGACGATCACGACCCTCACTGTTCCTGCGGGGCAAGTCGGGGTTGCGTACAGTCAGACACTCGCCGCGACGGGGACCGAACCCTTTACGTGGGCGGTCACGGTTGGGGTACTGCCTGCGGGGCTGACGCTATCTAGTGCGGGTGTCCTGAGTGGCACCCCGACCGTGGACGGTTCCTACGACTTCACGGTCGAAGCCACCGGCCCAGGTGGAACGGACACGCAGGACTACACACTAGACATTATTGCGGCTGCTGTCGCTACTGGTCCAACACCAGGAGGCTCCGGCTATCCCGTCTACTGGCAAGGAAAGCGGCGCAAGAAACGGCTGGAAGATCAGCCGAATCTGCACTTAAAGAAAGTGCTGGATGATGTCGTCAACGAACTCTACGGGGAGTTGACCGAAGACGACGTTCCGGCTGCGGTGCAGGCCAAGGCGGCAAAGCTCGTCAAGCCATTCGTGGCCCAGAAGGACAAGAAACTTGCAATTCCGCCACCTGCGGCAGTAGATTGGGCCGCACTTGAGCGGGATGCGACCAGAGTGAGGCAACTAATCGCCCTCTGGCGCAAGCAGGAAGAAGACGTTGAGATTGAGGCAGAAGACGAATATCTGCTGATGATGTCGTGAGGGGGTGATCCTAGTGGCGTGCAAGTCGAAGAAGCCGAAGAAGAAATAGCGTGCCAACGTACGTCTACGAATGCCCGCGAGAACATCGCTTTGAGCGCATCCTTCGGGTAGCGGACTACCTGCAACCGCAGAAGTGCAAATGCGGGCGTTGGGGTAAGAGAGTCATAACTGCCCCAACGGTCTTCGCGTCAAAAGACGTGTGCTACGACAGCCCCATCGACGGGCGACCAATCACATCCATGAAAGCCCGCCGCGACGACTTGGCGCGCAACAACTGCACCGAGTACGACCCGGAAATCAAGAAAGACTACGCTCGCCGCATCGAGCGCGAGCAGTTGAAACTTGAACGGTCGGTCGAAGCCACGGTCGAAGCGACCATCGAACAAATGCCTGTTCGCAAGCGCGAGCAGCTAGAGACTGAACTGCGCTCCGGCGCAGACTGCACGCCAGAACGGCAGGCGGCTCCTTTCGTCAGCACCACAAAGGTACAGCATGGACATTGATCTAGAGGAATCCGGCGACACTGGATTCGACATTGGATCGAGCATGGACAAGATTGCGGGCGACCTTGGACTCAAAGGCGGCAACGGCGTACTCCCCGCTGCTGTGGCTGATGAGTCCGAGGCTCGCCCCTTGGATGAGGCGGCGGCTTCGGGTACGGAAGACACAGACACGGTTTCCGATGAAGATGCTTCGACTGACACCGAAGCCGCCTCCCTTGACACTCCCGCCAGCCGCCCCGCGCCGAAGTCGTGGACCAAAGACCGGCACGAAATGTGGGCCAAGTTGCCCCCGGAAGCGCAGGACTACTACGAGTTCCGCGAAAAGCAGTTCCTTGACGGCTTAGAGCAGTACAAGGGCGAGGCGTCCTACGGCAAGGCCATGAAGGACGTACTCAGCCCGTACAAGCCGATCCTGGCAGCGCAGGGCATTGACGAGGCGCAGGCCGTCCAATACCTGATGAACGCGCACTACAAACTGACTCAGGGAACGACTGAGCAGCGCATGGCCGCGTACCACAAGTTAGGGCAGGACTTGCGCCTGACCGGAGAGGCACCCGCCGCGAGCGAGGTGGCCCCAGAAATTAGACAGTTGCAAGAGAAACTGTCAGGTATAGAATCCAGTCTGACAGCCCGCCAGCAGGCCGAAGCTAACGCGGCCCGTGAACGTGCTGCCAAGGAAGTGAGCGACTTTGCGTCGGACAAGGCGAATCCGTACTTTGATGAAGTGGCAGACGACATCGTAGCCATGATTCAGACCGGCCACTCGCTCAAGGACGCATACGAAAAGGCTGTATGGGCTAATCCTGTCACACGCCAGAAAGAGATTGCACGGATTCAGACAGAAGCCGCTGCGAAACTCAAAGTGGCGGCAAGTAAGGAAGCCGAAGCAGCGAAGCGGGCATCGTCCGCTAACGTGAGAGGGAGAGAAACCCGCCGCGCTCCGACAGAGCCGAAAGGTACGATGGATGAAACCATGCGCGATACGCTGGAGAAAATCCGCAATCGCGCCCATTAACCCGAGGACTGTCACATGGCATCGCCCAACTCGACTTTCACGGAACTGGTATCCACCACGTTCCGTAAGCACCGCAAGGAGATTGCGGACAACCTTTCCACGCGCAACGCCCTTCTCAAGTACATGATGAAGCGCGGCAACAAGCGCACTGAAGACGGTGGCCTGTCCATCGTCACCCCGCTCGACTACGCCGCGAACGGAACCTACCAGCGGTACAGCGATTGGGACTTGCTGAACGTCGGCGCGTCGGACGTGATTTCGGCGGCTGAGTACCAGTGGTGCCAGATCGCCATGAACGTCGTGTCCAGCGGTCGTGAACTGCGCATCAACAGCGGCGACTCGCGCATCATCAATCTGGCGAAGGCCAAGATCAAGAACGCGATCCGCACGTTCAACAACTCGTTCTGTTCCGACCTGTACTCGGCGGGTTCGCTGACCAACCAGATTGGTGGCCTCCAGAAGATCATCGCTGACACCAACACCAACACCGTTGGCGGCATCGACGCTTCCACGACCCCCAATGCGTTCTGGCGCAACAACGTCACGTCCGCTTCCACGCTGTCGGTCACCCCGAGTGCGACGACCATCGAGAACGGTCTGATGCTCCCGTGCTGGCTGGCGCTGGACCGTGGCCCGGACGATCAGCCGGACCTCATCGTGGCCGACACCACCTACTACTCGTACTTCGAGGCGAGTCAGGTGTCCATGAAGCGGTACAACGACTCCTCCAGCGCCGATGCTGGCTTCGTCACCCTCAAGTACAAGAACGCAGACGTGCTGTTCGACGGCAACAGCGGCATCCCGTCAGCCCACATGTACTTCATCAACACGAACTACCTTGAACTGGTGGTCCATGCCGATGCGGACCTGGCGATCATGGACGAAATGCGTCCGGTCAATCAGGACGGTGCGGTGGTCCCGATCCTGTGGATGGGCAATCTGGTTTGCTCGAACCGCGCCCAGCAGGGCGTGGTCAAGGCTTAAGGGGTACACAACATGACTTTCGCAGTTCACACGCTTCCGGGCGCGCAGCCCATCGCGGAAACTTCGGCAACCAAGCGGCACTCGCTCGGCACCATTGTTCGCGCGTCCGATCCGACGCTCGGTGAGGCTGAGTTCATCTACCTTCAGGGCATCGGCAGCACGGTTGTCGGTTCCATCGTCAGCTACGGCGTTGGATTCGTGACGGCGCTGGATACCGCAGCGGCCACCGGGCCGTCGAACCCGCTCGCTATCGCCATGTCGGCCAACGTCGCCAACCAGTACGGCTGGTACCAGATCAGCGGCTTGGCCGTTGCGACGAAGGCTGATACGGTCAGCTTCGCGGCTGGCGCTGGCTTCACGACCTCGGCTGGCCTCGCGGTGGCAGTGGTCACGGGTCGGTGCGTTCTGGGTGGTGTCGTTCGCGTCGTGGCATCGGCAAAGACTGCCGTTACCACAGTCGCGCTGGCGATCAACCGCCCGCACAATCAGGACTACAAGTAACTGATGGGGATGGCGGCGGGGCAGCAATGTCCCGCCGCTTGACCTTGCTTGACCTTGTTTGACTTGGAGGATAGATGGCGCGGCCTAGTTCAATGACTTTGCAGATGCCGTACCAGAATCCTCATGCGACGAAGCCGCTGTATATGCCGGTACTGGTTGTGTGCAACACGCCAGATGAAGAAATAGAACGAAACATACGGGCGAACTCAGCACGCTCATTTCCGTGGCTTCAGATGCACCCGAAGCACGATCAAGTCGCCATCATGGTTGGTGGTGGACCGTCTCTCGTCAGTCACCTCTATGACATCCTGCGATGGCAGGAACAGGGTGCAGTCATTTTCGCCATGAACGGTGCCTCTCAGTTTCTGCGGAACTACGGCATCGTCGTTGATTATCAGGTGATCGCAGACGCGAAGCCTGAAACAGCCTCACTGGTCGATCCAGGGGCATCCCATCACCTGATAGCCTCTCAGTGCGATCCGGCTACGTTTGATGCGACGGCTCGCACGACGCTGTGGCACCTAACTTCCGAAGAAGACATGGAGCGCATGTTCCCGCCAGAGCGCGTTGCAGCGGGCGGCTATGCGCTCATCGGCGGCGGTGTCACGGTTGGAAATTCCGCGTTATGTGCGGCCTATGCGTTGGGCTATCGGAAGTTTGAAATCTACGGCTACGACAGTTCGCACCGTGGCAATGATTCGCACGCTTACGAACAGCACATGAACAAGTTTCTGCCAACGGTCGATGTCGAGTGGGGAGGGAAAACCTACAAGTCGTCCCTTGCCATGAAGATTCAGGCAGAGCGATTCCAGTTGACCGGCAATGCCCTAATCAGGGAAGGCTGTACGCTGAAGGTTCATGGGGATGGCTTGCTACCTGCCATGTGGAACTCAAAGCCAGAGAACCTGACTGAAAAAGACAAGTACAGGATGATGTACCTGTCGGAATCTTACCGAGAGGAATCACCGGGAGAAAGGCAGGTTCCTACCATCATGGAACTGCTGAAACCCGAAGGCAAGATCATTGATTTCGGCTGTGGCACGGGCCGCGCCGGAATCGAACTTGCCAAGCGTGGACTCAGCCCGTTTCTGATCGACTTTGCAGACACTTGCCGAGACGAGGAAGCGTTGTCACTGCCGTTTCTGGAATGGGACATGACCCATCCGATACCGCAGAGCGCACCGTTCGGAATGTGCTGCGATGTGATGGAACACATCCCGCCCAAAGACGTTTCGTTGGTCATTGAGAACATCATGGCCTCTGCCGAAAATGTGTTTTTCTTGATTTCAACGATCCAAGATAAGTGGGGAGAAATGATCGGATGTGAGTTACATCTGACCGTCAAACCGCACGCATGGTGGAAAGCCATGTTTGACAAGTATCAGGTCACATACGAGCAGGATTTAGGGATCGCATCACTATTCATCGTCAAGAGGTATGCTGCATGACTGCCGTGGGAGAGATTCGGGAACTGAAGGAACGTCCGGCACAGATCGAGTTCAGTCGCAGGGCGATTGAAGATAATGTCGCCAGCAAACGCGAAGGTCGTTACATGACCTACGACGTGGACTACGTGACGGTGTTCATCCCGTATTCCCGTGACACCAACGTGTTCACGGTCGAGCAGTGGATGCTGAACTTGGAGCAGTACACGCGCGAGGGCCGTATCCCGCAGGACTGGCTTCCCAACTACAAGCGGCTGTACGAGGCTTGGAAGAACGGGCAGGAACTCCCGCCCAACGGAACGCCCATCAAGGGGTGGGGCGTACTGTCCCCGGCGCAGCAGGAAAACCTGATCCACTACCGCGTGCTGACCGTCGAAGACGCTGCTGGCATGAACGAAGACATCATGCGCAAGCTCGGCATGGGTGCGGTAGAGATCAAGAGCAAGGCGAAGACGTGGCTCGCGCAACTGGCAGAGCGTGGTCCGGCGACCATGCAGATTGCCGAGTTGCAGCGCGAGAATGAAGTCCTGCGTGGCAGCATCGCCAGTCTGGAAGCCAAGATCGACCGCATGGTGAACGCGCAGCACGAAGAAGAACACGAAGCCCGCGTGTCTGTTTCACGTGAAACAATCGGCAGCATCGAAGCGGACGACATCATGCCTGAACCGGAACCGCCTGCTAAGGTCGTCAAGCGTGCCAAGGACGCGACGATCTAGGAGTACGCCATGAAATCCGCAACAATTCGGGATCGCTTTGAAAGCAAATACACTCGAATTCCGATGAGCGGATGTTGGATTTGGGAGGGAATGATCGCTAACGGATATGGGAGACTTCGGACAGACACAGATCCTAACAAAGCTCTTTCAGGCGCGCATAGGGTTGCTTGGGAGCTTTACAGGGGACCAATCCCTGACAACATGCAAGTGTGCCACTCTTGCGATGTCCCATGCTGCGTAAATCCAAATCACTTATTCATTGGAAGTGCGTCCGAAAACATGCAGGACGCAGCTAGAAAAGGAAGGATGAACTGGAGAGCAGGAGAAAAACGAAATCTTCCTGTAGGTGAGAGCAGCCATCAAACAACTTTGAAAAATTCAGATGTTATTTCTATCAGAGCAAGCGACGAAACTGGACCCGTTTTAGCTCGTAGATACGGTGTTTCAGTTAACACCATAAGCCGCATCCGTCGTCGCTTAGTTTGGAGGCATTTGTAATGACGATGTTATCGTTAATTCAGCACCACCTGCGCCGCACCGGCCTGCCATACACGACCGTCGTGTACGG
>OFQY01000177.1_pt1 | contig 29313 bp, 41 predicted proteins | sample 1542991 | NCBI WGS metagenome assembly OFQY01 (sample SAMN07774224, study PRJEB24372) | wastewater metagenome | isolation source: Exp Tend VB 10WW | collected 2016-02 | reverse complement strand
TCGTCTTGTAGCTGAGGATCACGCGGTTGTCCTTGGTGACCCAATCCGGCCGGCATCGCAACCAGACCTTGTGCCCGCCGCGTTCCTCTTCCCAGACGAACGTCTGTTCAGGGACGCATTCCCCGATGCCATCCAGGTCGGGACTCGCCGCGATAGCATTGTTCGCCGCGGTGACCATCTCGAAGACCTTGGCCGCTTCGTGAGGCAACAGGGCAACCTTGCCGTCAGCCTTCGCCCAATCCCGCTGTTGCTTCGCCTCGTTCGTGCGCCAGTCGGTCGCCTCGACAACCACGATGATGTCCGGGTTGTTCTCCAGGAGGACGGCGTGGCAGGCGGTCCCGAGCTCCATCGCCTCGTTGGACGTGTTCTCGTGGGAAGGGTTGAGGCGAGGATGCGAGTACCATGCGTGGAGCGGCGACTTCGTGAGCAGCTTCGTCGCCACGCTGCTGTTGAGGGTGGGAACGGGCGCACCTACCTGATCGCTGCCGTAGTCCCCGATGGGGATCTTGAGGGCGTTAGTCATCGGTTTCTCCAGTGGTTCGGGTAGTCCTGGGCGAGCAACCATTCACGCCGGTTGTCTTCGAACTCTCGTTCGCGCTCAACCTCATCGTCGTGGCATTGCTGGTGGTACTCAGTCGCGCAGGGTTCATCGCAGTAGGCGCACGTCAACCGACCATGCCCCACGCCGCCGTGGAGAAACTCAGCGAACCCGGCACCGATGTGCCAGCCTTCCGGGGTGATGGCGTCCGGGTGGCTCATGTGGTTGCCTCCATTGCTCGCGCGGTTTCCTCAGCGATACGGACTCGCTCGCACATGGCGGCATGGCCCGCTACGGCTTCATCCCATGTGTGATAGCGATCCATTTCGTCCTTGAGTTCGCCGCCAAACACGAGGGTTTCGAAGAGGACTGGAGGCCCGCCGCTGTACGCGTGATCAAGGCCAAGGAACACGGTCGACACGTCGGAGTTGCCGATAGTCGTTCGATCGACGCGGCGGGCCTCCATGTCGTTGAACCGTGCGGCGCCGCTCATTAGATCCACGGGCACGGGCACATGGTTTTCATCAAGGACGTACCAATCGCTCATCGCCCCAATCCCCGGCTCAGCCAGCAGCCCCAGAGGCCCAGCGCGGATGCAACGATGGCGGTGGTGATGATCACAGTCCCCTCGCCTTCCGGTGATACGTCTCGCACAGGTCGTTCAGCACCGCGCTCGGCGTGAACTCCGCCTGGTCCGCCAGCGCCTCCAGCGTCTCGATCAGCCATTGGGCCGCGTTGTTCTGGTAGAGCCGGGAGCGCGTGTACTTGGCCGACTGTTCCGCCGCCCACTCCTGGTACGGCGTTGGGATGCGCGTCGGGATTTCGCGCGGCTCCCATTCGCCATTGATGCGGACGCCTGTGAACGTGCGCCCGGTTGTTTCTGGTTGTGACATGTGTGTATCCTTTGGTTCTAGAGAGCTTCGGTATTTGCTTGGGGCCGGATTCCAGTCCGGCCCTTTGCTATGTGGTCGAATCGAATGCCGATGGGCTCCCTCCTTTGTGAAGACCGGCTCGGGTTGCTACTTTACTTCCACGCCACGAGACGCATCCGTGATGGCACGGGCGAGCATGTGGACGCGTACATAGTCGGCAACCTTGCGGGAATCCGAAGCGGCCCCGGCGCGAATGATGGCGTACTCCTCATCGGAGACGCGGACGGCGATGACGTTTTCTCGTTCCATAGCGGGAACAGTAACGACTCGTAAAGTAGGCGTATATAGCAATCTTTTTCCTGTATTGAAATTCCGGCATTCGGTTTCTGTAGACGCGGAGTACCGTTAGCGTTGACGATTCGCCGCATGGATTATCAGACGTTCGTTTCAGGGAAAGCCCACTCCGGTTCGGAATACGGTATCGAACCCGCGTTCATGCCGCCGCAAATGTTCCCGTTCCAGGTCGCGCTCACCGAGTGGGCATTGCGCCACGGGCGCGGGGCCATGTTCGCGGACTGCGGCCTTGGCAAAACGCCGATGCAGCTCACATGGGCAGCGAACTACGCACGGCACACCGGCAAACCAACACTGGTGATTACGCCGCTCGCAGTGTCGTTTCAGACCATCGGCGAACCTGGAATCAGCAGAGAACGTCGGTCAGGCAACTATGTTCGAAGATGCGGTCTAGGGACGGCCCGCAACATCGCGACGTTTCACGCGTTGGATGAGGGAGTGCGGCGGGCTAGGTAGCCAAAGAGCCTCCGAACTGGCGAATGCCATGAAAGGAGGCTCTAATGGCTAACGCGCCTTCGCCTACGTCCCTCGAAAGGTTCAGGCCAAACACCAAGCGCGTGGGTGCCAGTCCTCAGTATACCGCTGTTCGGCTCATGCAACTGGAGGGTGATTCCGCGCCCAGCGTGCCCGTTCCCTTTCGCGGTGACATTGGGCACATCGTCGGCTCGACCCCCCTCGCGTTGCGAGTGTGTTTTCAGCGGAGTAGGGGTGCCCGGCTGGGCAGTGCGTTTTATCGGCGTTGTGCGGTCCCGCGACCCGGTTAGTCCCTGCAGTTCGACTATCCACATCGAATTTACGGTGACACTGGCGGCAGAGCCAACGAACGTCGAGCGCCCGTGCGTAGTCCACGTGAGCGCCTTCAATCGGGCCAGGCCCACTGCAGTCTTCGCAAATCTCCGGGCGGATGAGCTTGCCTGCCTTGACCGCCCTGCGAACGCGCTCCCTCGCCGCCTTGGCTTCAGCAGAGTTGTAGGCATCAAACGAAGACAATCTCCGCTTGAGATAGCCGGGGTCTGCCGCCTCTCTGCGAAGCCGGTAGTCTCGGTTGTATTCGTAGCGATCTGCAGCGGTTTTATATGGCATGGCTACAGTGTAATGCAATCCCTAGTTATGGGCAGCAAATCCACACGACCATTGCGTCCACGGTCGATAGCCGCGCCCGATGTCGTAGCGGTACGTGGCGAGCGCGACCCGTGCGTTCGTAACCGGATCGGCCCAGTGTTCAGCGTCCTCGCCCGCATACTGGAACCATGTCGCGATGTTCAATTGGAACCATCCTGCAGAGCGCCCGCTGTCCCCGAGTGCGTAGGGTGACCACTTCGACTCGCACCACGCGACCGCCAGCGCTTGCGGAATGAGCGCATCCGGCCAGCCCGCCACCTTGAGGACAGCGATAGCCTCTTCCGTGGTCAATGTGCCGCCTAGCGCCCGAACCCGCACAGACGCCGCTTCCACAACCGCGCCATCGTGGTCAACGTGGGTCGGGAGGACGATGTTGAGAAAGAGGGGTTCCTGCTGGCCGACCATGTGCTCAGGGAAGAGCGCGGGCGGCTGGCAGACGGGTAGGGCCGTGCTCAAGTCGGCCCCCGCCGTCACTGGAGAGGTATATCCAGCCTGTTGCGCTGGTGACGTCTCCCAATCGTCACCAGCAAGGAACGCGAGCATCGCCATGATTCCGAGGACGATGCTGCGGAAGACGATCAGATCCCGGTCCTCGCGCTGAAACCGCCGGCAAGTGCCGCGCCGCTACCGCCGCCGAACAGGAACGCTATCGCCGTGTTCGCGAGGTCGCCATCGAGCAGGCCGGTGGTCTTGAGGATGCCGATGCCCACGACCGCGCCAACGGTGATGAGCAAGGAAAGGGTCGGGGTGATGTTGCTGAGGTTCATTGGTTTATCCTTTCTTTGGCAGCGGCGACGGGTTTGGTGGCTCCCGTCGCCGCCTGGGCCTTGCGTTTCCGCGCGGCTTCTCTATCTGGCGACTTTCCCGGCTTCGTGCTTGTGCTCAGGGATGCCGGGCCCGTGGCCCGCGTTGATGTGCGGAAACACAATGTCGTTGTAAGCCGGGATCATCCCGTTGCCGTTGGCATTCCACGCCTCGATGACGCCGGGTACGCCGCCCGTGAGCGCCGCATAGACCGCGTCCAGCTTGGCCGCTTGTTCTGGGGTCATTTCGTCCTCCTCGTGGATGTACTTCATGGGGTCGCGGGAGTGCGACACGTCGATGGGAAACGATGGCGAATCGGAAAGCTGCCAGTGAAGATGCGGCCCCGTGGAATAGCCCGTGTTGCCGCTGTAGCCGATGATCTGGCCCGCGTGGACAGTCTGCCCATTCGAGACGTTGGAGCGGCTCAGGTGGGCGTAGAGTGTGTACCAGCCGTCATGCTCGAGGCAGACCGCGATACCGAACGAGCCGTCGTTGTACGGCGTGACGACTCGGCCAGCGGCCGGGGCGTAAACCGTTGTCCCCACCACCACGCCGAAGTCAACGCCACGATGCGGATAGCCCGAGTACATGTCCCCGAACTCCTGGGTGATCGGCCCTTCGACCGGGGTGCGCGCAAATCGAACAGTTGGTTCTGTCACTTGTATTTCTCCCCTCGCAGCAAAACGGCGATCAATGTCGCGCCGCCTGCTACCCAGCCGATGAATGCCGCGAGTACGTACTTCATTAAGCGAATACCGCCAGTTCAGGGTGTTCCTTGTAAATCTCGATCTGCCGTTGCAGGCTGAGGATTACTTCCTTGGCGTCCTTGAGTTGGACGCGCTGTTCGAGGATGGTGCGGAGCCGGTCGGCGGCGATGCCCTCGTAGAGCGAATCCACCAGCTCCATGCCCGCGATGTAGTCGGCCACTTCCTCGATGACGGCCATCAGTTCGCCGGTTCGATAGGTGAATGGCATCGGCGTGACCATGCCGTCCTCGCCGCGGTGGATGAGCATCAGCGCCGGTTTCACCAGACACCCCCGAGGAACCATGCCCCGAGCCGGATGCCCAATCCCACCAGCAACGCAGCCAGTCCATAGGGCGCCCACTTGCCGAGCAGTCTGCCGATCTTCACCGCCATCGCCCGATCGCCATCGCGCACGGACTTCCGCCCAGCGGCGAACGCTTCGCCAACTTCAGTCTCGTCTTCGAACGAGTCCTGCCAGCCCTCCAGGAGCGTCACGCGCCCGTTGGTCTCCTTGGCTTGCTCGAGGGTTTGAAGTGCGATGCGGTGCGTTTCTGTGGCTTGCGCCTGGACCGCGACGATCTCACCCTTGATTTCGTCGTGGCCCGCTTGCAGTCGGTCCAGCCGGGAAATGACTATTTGCTCGAATGCTGACTCGCTCATGCTCGCCCCCTACGGCTGGTCGGATGCTTCCAAGATGGTGCACGGCCCGTAGGCCAGCGGGATGTCAGACCCAGCGTCGGTGCGCCACAAGCCCCACTTGTAGCCCTGGCCGGCGGGCCAGTCGGTCGTGTCGGTGTCCGCGATTGCGATGGTCGCCCGGTCATCTGTGCCGTCGCCGTTGCCGATGGTGATGCCGGAAACCGTCGTCTTCGAAAGGACTAGCGCGTTATCACTGGTGCGCCTGATAGAGAACGCGAGCGCCCAGCCGGTCATGGTCTGAGCGGAAGCGCCGCCGTCCGTCGTCTTCACGTCCACGCGCACCGAAAGGTCAGCGTCTGCGAATATCGTGAGGGTGGATTTAGTTGCCATCAGGACACCGAACCTTCCAGGTCAAGGGTGGAGACGTAGGAACCATCGAAGTCGAGCGCCGCAACGTAGGAGCCGTCGAGGTCGAGAGTGGTGACGTAGGAACCTTCAAGGTCGATGAGGATGGGTGAGGCTGCGACCTGCTGCCCGCCGCTGTTCGTGAGTGCCCCGGCAAGTCCGATGGCGCCGCTTACGAGTTTGCCTACCAGCTTGCCAAGAGCGCCCACCGGAGTGAGCGCACCTGAGACGACTTTGCCCACCGACTTAATCAGCACACCCGCAGGCGTAACCGCTCCCGTGAGTACCTTGCTGGTGGACTTGAGCAGCGTCCCCGCTGGGGTAACTGCCCCGGTAATAGGCTTGCTTGCCGATTTCAGGAGCGACCCGGCAGGCGTGAGCGAGCCGGTGACAACCTTGCTGGTGGACTTGATGAGCGCACCAGCCGGAGTGATTGCCCCGGTGAGCGTCATCAGGACAACCTTGACGCTGGTCAATGCGCCCGAGGGAGTGATACCGCCCGCCAGGAGCTTGCTCACGCTCTTGATGAGTGCCCCGGCAGGAGTGAGCGCACCGCTGACAATCTTCCCTGCTGTCTTGAGCAGGGAACCTGCGGGCGTGACGGCACCCGTGACGAGCTTCGCATCCGCCTTCAGGAGGGCGCCTGCAGGAGTGATTGCCCCGGTCAAGGTCTGGGTGTTCGCAACCGGGCGCCGCGTCGGAATAAAGCGATTCCGGCGCGGGCGGTAGTACCCGGTGCGAACAACCTTATGAGGCATCTATTCCTCTTCGAGCACGAACATGAGGTTAATGGTGATGTCGTCGGCGGGAGTCGTGTCGCAGCGCACGAACAATCCTTCGCCCTGCTTGGCCTTCGGTGCCATCGCGGGGTCGGGCCACCAGAATTCGAACGGCGAATTACGCACGTTCCAGCCCATGTACCCGAAGATCACCGCCGTGCCTGAAGTCGTGGCGACGGTCGCCCCGTTACACTCAGCGGTCCCGCCGAATGCGGTATCAGCCGAATCGACTGGCACCGGAGTTACCGCCGTACCGTTGCCGGTTGTGACGGTGGCAGGGAACCGCTGAATGCTGATTTGCAGCCCCTCCTCAGCAGCGTCCCCCACCTCCGAAATCTGGGAGATAACCATGCCCCGGAGCTTCACGGGCTTGTCATCTGCCGGGAGACATTCGAGCAAGTCGGCGTTGCCGCCCGCGTTGGTTAGCGTCCCCGTATAGGCGACGTAGTAGATGCGTCCCATCAGGAGCCACTCGTAAAGGTGAGGCGGTACGTGGACTGAAGAGAGTCCGAGGACGCCACCAGGTTGACCGCTGAGAACAGCGTCCGGTCGAGCAGGACGCCGGCTGAGGCCGCCGAGAAAACGCCGTGCTCAGTAATAGCGATGGTGCCGCCTGAGTCGGGGCTGAGGGTTGCTACCGTCTCGTAAATGTTGGCGGCGTTTTCGGTCGTGGTGCCCGTGGGCCTGGTCGAGTCAACGGCGTACTGCGTGGTGAGTTCCGTTGTCAGTGCGGTGTTGCCGACGGCTTCCGCGGCGCCGCCCGTCCCGAACCCGTGGTACTTCATGTTTTCGAGTTCGACGGAGTTCTGGAAAGCGTCAACGATGTAGCCGACGCCAACGTCTGTGACGACCTTCTCCCCCACGATGCCAAAGTCGAGCATCCGGCCGGCGCGGTCGATGCGAACCAGGGAGAGTGAGGATTGCATCACGACGATGCGGCTGGCCCGTTCGATGAGCTCGAGAGCCAGGTCTTCGGGCAGGAAGTGAACCGCATCGCGGATGGCTCGCCCGAAGTCTGTGCGCGGATTCCACTCTCGCAACGCACGCGCCACGGGAGACTTGGTGATCGGATTGAACATTAACGAGAGAGCCATGCGAGGAACCTCCTGAATTTGCCGGGGCGCCTTCCCCGAATGACCTTGAGAGTGAGCTTTCCAGATGGACCGAGTGAACCTTCCATCAGTACCTCCTTATCCATGTGCGCGTGCCAGACTTGCGGAATGGCTTGCCTTTGGTTGCCCCGCCGCCCGCCTGTTCGATAATCCCCAGCCACGCCGCGCCCGCCGCAAAGTCGGTCGATGAAAACGCAGGCGAACCAGAAGCTCCGCCGCCCGCCAGTAGTTTGTAAATCGTCTCCGAGGCCTGCCCGTCGCCGTTGGTTGGTTCGGTCCAGCCGGAAGGCGCAGTCCAGTCCAACCCGGTGTCCCGTCGTGCGAACGCTATAGCAACAGATCCCGAACCGTCCGCGTTAATCGAAGCCGGGTCGAGTGTCCCGCCGCCGCCGTCTGTATCCGTCGTTGGCGTAGTGGATGACCACGGGTCACCACTGGCTAGGGCCCCCCTGATGCGGATACCCATCACATCACCATAAGAACTCGCGCTAACCGTCCAGGTGTAGGTGGCACTACCTTCGCTAGCCGCCCGCTTCCAGTAGACCGCAAGACGGCCACCGCTATCGATGTTTGTGCCCTTCTGTGCGAAGCCCGATGGTGCCGTGATGGTGCCGGCGTTGTTGATCGAGACCGCGCAGACGAGAATATCGCCGTCCGTTGGCGTCCCACTGAACACTACATCCGTAGTTGTTCCTCCCGAGAGGTCGCCAATCGCAGCGTCAACAAACGAAGTAGCCATTTAGGGACAGGCCTTTCCGCCGACCTGCGTCCACACAGTCGTCCAACTGCCGTTAGCGTTCCTCCGCTGGCAGCGATAGGTTGCCGGTGTAGCCGTTGGTGTTGCCGTTCTCGTTGGCGTGGCAGTCGCTGGAACCGGTGTGTTTGTAGCGGTCGGAGGAAGGGGTGTGTTCGTCGGAGGAACCGGTGTGTTTGTCGGAGGCACGCTCGTGGGCGTGGCCGTTGGCCCGCTCGCACCTTGCGCCCACACCGCGAAGTCCTTAGCAATGAACGGACCGCTATACCAAGTGTCACTTGAAAGCGCGATGGTGGCGGAGGTTGAGCCTTCGGGAATGCTCACGAAGTAGCTCGCCATCATGTCTGCGTGCCCGCTGCGCTGCGATGGCTGGGGAGTTACCAACGTCCCGTTAACCGTTACCGACCCAATAGCCGAAAACCGCAGCTTCGCGCCAGCAGGTGCCGGTGGGAACGTCACGGTGCCGCCCGATGTCGAGCGAGGCGAAGCGTGGAGGATCGTAAAGGGAACACTCTGCGAGAGCGCGATGTTGTCCCAGTGCCACGTATTCGGCGGGCATTGCTCAGCAGGCAGGCCGTTATCTACGCAAGCCTTCGTTGGGTTGTACGAGTGGTGCCCAATCTGAACTACCCCGAGCGAGAAGCCGATCGGAACCGCGACATTGTCGGCCCACCAGAGCCCCACCGAGGGGATGCCAAACGAGATGTGCCCGTTGTCGATGCGCAGTTCGAACGGAGTCCGGGTCGTGGCCGATGGAGTGAGGTACTGCTCATAGCCGCTGTAGCTATTGGAGTTCACCTCAGTCCCGTTCACCTCCACCCGGAAGCCTGACCCGCCGCCGAAGTTGTCCATGCGGATATGGACGTAATTCCCTTGAGGTCGTCCCTGAACGTCAGGGAGCCAGTCGTCGAGCGGGAGGGCGAGATTCGAGGCGTAGGGAGTGACCCAGATATCGATCCAATCCCTTGAAGAAGTTCTGAGTGTGGAGACATCGAACGAGAGCACCGCCTGACCGGCAGACCAATCCAGCATCCGGTTCGGGGTGAGATACGCCATCGCGTAGCCGCCAGCGTTGAGCGAGGTCATGATGTGGTTCGCGCACTGGAACACGGCACCTTCGTATGTGTGATTCTCGTGATTCGCAGGAGGGGCGGAGCAGTCAGCACCGTGCTGGGCCTGCATCGATTCGAGGTCTGTCCATGTCGAGGAGTCGCGGCTGTGGACCTGCACGTCATAGTCGAGGTAGTCCGCCGTCTGGTTGAAGTTCAGCGGTGCCGATGGCGCACCGTCGAATGTCGATGCCGCACCGTCGAATGTCGATGCCGCCATTGCGATTGCGAGCCCTCCCAGCGCCAGCAATCCCGATGCGACTAGTACGAAGCGCCTAATTTTCAGCATAAATTTTCACCATCGTGGCCTGGATAAGGTTCGAACCGTTCGACGTGCCGCAGGCCGCCGAGACGTAGAGGTATTGGGTTGCCGAGGAATCGAGCGCCCCGGTGAATGCGGTGTTCGCCGCTGGCATGGTGTAGATGAACGGCGAGGCGAATGCCGTCTGGCCGCGAACGTCACCGACGAAGGCGAGGGTGGTATTGGAACCGCCGCCAGCGCCAACGGACCGGGCGACGATGTCCATTTGCAGAATCCATGGTGCGAGCGTCAGCCCCGAGCCGGATGTGATGGCGCCACTCGAAACGCCGAGGCCGCCACCGGCTGAGAATGTGGTTGAGTTGATGAGGCGCACGGAGAAGGTGAACGTCGGGGTGCCGGTTGAGCCGAGTTGGCCCTTCGCCAGCATCTGAAGAGAGCGCCCCGGACGTTCATTGAAGAAGCCGGCCGGGATGATGCAGTGCGGGAGTGCGCCCATCAGGCTGGCTTCGGTCGTGAACGTCGCGAGCTGCGTGCCCGTGGCAATGGAGACGTAGTACAGCTCGCCGTAGGTCTGAGTCAGTCCGCCCGCGCCCTTGATTTCGCGCTCTACATCCAGCGATTTCCAAAGGTGTTTCGCGAAGTCTGGGCCGAGAATCTTCCCGGCGTACTCAGCCTCAGCGAGCGTGGCGCGGTCGCGGTGGTCTGTCTGTTGCAGGCGGCGCGGTTCGTGAAGTACCCGCAGCAATTCGTGAGGGTGGATGCTGGCCTGTTCGATGTCTCGGATCAGGGTGGCGTTCATTGAGGTTCCTTTCATGCGTTGAGCCAATCGATGTATGCGGAGCGAGCCGCCTGGTAGAGGGCTTCCTGTTGCGTCCGCCCGGTGGAGATAGCGCCCGCGTTCTCGCCGTGGACTGGTAGTGCCGCCTCGTCCACAAATGCCTTGAACATGAACCACTCTTCGATGCGTTCGCGGAGTTCGGCGCGGCGGCGCGTCTTCACGGGTTGCTGGTCAAGGGGGAGCCGGAAGCGGCGGATGATGACGCCGTCTTCGGTTTCGACGTTGAAGGTCACGCCGTTGATGGTGGTCTGGGTCTGCACGACTGGCATCAGGCGGCCTCCCACTCGATGTAATAGTCGTATCCCCGGATAAGGTTGACTCCCGCCGCCGCGAGTAATGCAACTGGCTTTAGCGGCCGGTCGGGGAGGTTGGTTGTCTTCGTAATAACGAGCACGTCGTCTACGTAGAGTTTGAGTTCGCCGGCAGACCACCTCACCGAGAACTCATGTGCGCTGCTATCCGCGCCGCCAGCCGAAGCCTGCTGCGAAATCGTCGCCCCGTCGCAACTCCCGAGTTCCCAATTCGCAGTGTTGCGAGTCACCTGGATAAAGTGGTCGGTCGCAGTCCCGAAGGCCGTGGAGCCGTTATTGTTGGCGCCGAACCCATCCGTCCCGTAGTCCCCGTTCGTCGTGAAGGCAACCGTGGATTTAATCCAGACAGCCGCTACTCCGCTGTTCTTCGGCGTGTAGGAGGAGCTGGTGCCACAGTGCCCGGTGGGATAGATAAACGGGGCGATGTTGCCGTAAAGCGTCGCGGCCCCTGCGTGGGTCGCATAGTGTCGCTTGGCCGTTGAATTCCACGTTTGGTAGGTGAGGCCGGTCACGTTCTGCAACCACGGCGGGACGCGCGAGGCACTGTCCCACGCTCCATAGTTCACGTAATAGCGGTCTGAGGGGACGAAGAGCGCCATCGCGGAGTTGTTCTCCGAGATGTCGAGGGTGGGCACGATCTCCGCGATCAGGATCGTGTTCCTGCGCGTGCGGGCATCGTAGGATGCCAGCGATTGTGGCTGATTCTGAGGAGAGAACAGCGGCATCAGGGTCGCGGTGGATCTCACGCCACGGGCCAAGGTGTCACCTCCATTACGCTGCCACCCTTCCCCGGCCAAGCTTTCGCAGCCGCATCGGGGTAGTCTTTCGGGCCGAGGTCTCTGCCACACCTATCGAGCCGTTCAGCCCCTGCCCGTAGAACTCGTTGAACTTCGTGGTCCCCGAAGCGTTGCGGGCAAACAGACCCACGCGCGTCCCGTAGAACACCGCGTTTTCCTCGGTGTCGATGAGCGTCACGCCGTCCACCTGGCAGCGCATCCGGCCGGCCTGGTGAATGACTCGCAGTTCTGCGGTTGTGCCCACGGTGTAGGCGGGTGACGAAAGCTCCGTTACCACGCCGCCGCTGTTGCGCTCGAGGATGGCTTCGTTGCTGCCCTTGTCGATGTAGAAGCGGTATTGATTGTTCGCGTCGGTGTAGCGGAACACGACGCCCACCTCATCGCCCGCGCCAATCTCCGAGAGCAGCACTTCGACAACGACGTCCGTGATACCCGGCGCAAGGTCGATGTTCGGCATCTGGAGAGAGTCGCTGTTCGCGCGGGCGTAGCCGGTGACGATGTCCATGCTGCCGTCGTCGGCCCATGTGTCGTAGCTCGTGCTCGTCCCGAGGTCGCCGGTTGCGTCCGTCCGCTCCCATTGGTCATAGGCGATGGCGTCGAGGTTGCGGAACAGGTACGCCGGGACGCACTCAATCGTCGTGGGGAAGGTGGCGCCCGCGAGGTCCGGTGGGACGCCTGCCCTGATGTGGTCTACGTACCAGTAGTCGTTCGAGTAACTCCTGCCCATCGTTGTCACGTCGGTGTCGCGATACTTGATGAGGTCACCGAGTTCGACGGCGAGCATCGCCGCAATCGCCGCATCGGTGCCAGGGAGAAAGCTCAGCGTCAGCCGGGGATACGGGTAGCGATAGGTCCGCACCAGTTGCACGGAGAAGTCGCGAGCCAGCCCGGAATCGTCGGCAAACGGAAGCTGCACGGTGATCCCGCGTTCCGTCTTGTCGCCGGCAATGGGCAGGGAGTAGGTGAAGATAGGACGGTCTGGGACATAGTTCGAAGCGAGGCCTTTCTTCTGGAACAGGGTTACGTAGAGGCCATCAGTCGCATGGGTGTTCTGTAGGGTGAGTTGGAACCCCGCGCCCTGCTCGACGTTCGCCACCGAGAGGTTTGCGGTCATGTCATTACCAGTACCGTCAACGATGGAGTTCGCCGTGTAGTCGGTGCCCGAGACTTGCGCCGCGACCGTCACCACCGGAGACGGGTAGTCCAACGAAACCGGCCCGTAAATCTCACCGGGTGCGATGTAGAGCGAATCAGGGGTAGGGTTGGAGGCGTTGCGGGAGAAGCTGAAGATGACCTGTTCGTCCGCGTCGGCCACAAAGATGTTGGCCTGTACCGCCGCCTTGCTGATGACGTCCGCGTCACTCACTTCAACCGAAGCGCCAACCGGGTAGATGCCCGAGTCGTCACCGAACGATTGCGATACCGCGATGCCTAACCGTGTGCCGCGTGACTGCCCTTGAATCTTCCCGAGCGCGTCAACGAACCACTGCCCGCCCATCTCGCTCTGCTGGATCTGGGCCATCGCCGTCAGACCATCAGCGTTGCGCGTCCAGTGCAGCGGGAGCGATTGAAGGCCGGTGAACTGATAGTCGGCACCCGTCAGTCCGGCGGCACTCGCTACGGCTTCGTAGGCTTCCTTCGTGGTGCGCGTCCCGATCAGGACGTTGAGCGGGGATTGCTGCACGAGGAACCCGGCGATGTCCGTGCATTCGAACGTGCATGTCGGCACCGTGCCGCTGCTGTAGCCAGACATCCGGTAGGTCTGGATGAAACCGGTCCAGAGCGTGTAACTGACCGCGTTGTGCGTTGCCTGCACTTTGACCGGGACGCCCGCCTTGAGCTTTCCATAGAGCGCCGAGGCTGAGTTGTCGAAGATGTACGTCCCCGCCCGGTTCGTGACCGTGATCGAGACCTTCGAAACCTGGTAGATGCCATCCGTGCCAAAGCCACGGTCGATGGTGATCCCCGAACCGGGCATCTCAATATCGCCCGTGAGGTCGTATTCATAGACCCCATCCCGGTCGAAGTCCGCGAGGCAAGTCCATGTAATCGTCACATGGCCCTCGCAAGCTCGTTGGTGATCTTCTGTGCGAGGTCGCTGATATCTCCGACGTAGACGCCGCCATTGAGATTGATCACGACGCCACCGCCCTTGCCCATCGATGCCGCGTTCTGGTAAGCGCCGGATGCGTAGGCAGCATCGATGATGGCTCCCGAGTTCGTCCCCGGTTGCTCCCATGATTTCCCGTTCCAGATGAGGCTTTGTCCGTAGGCTCCGGTAGGGGTTAGTGAATTCCACCCGCTGCCGCCACCACCGCCACCGCCACCCGCTACCTGGTCGAATTTATCCGCTACCCATCCACCCGCGCCCTTGGCTACATTCACCGGGTTCAGTGCCGACGCTATCTCCCCGCCGATGCGCTTGGCTTCCGTAATCAACCCGCCCGCCATCGCCTGGAGTCCCTGGAGAACCCAATCAATAATGTCCGCGCCGAGTTGCCAGAGGTCGCCCAGGCCTTCCCAGATGCCGTCGAAGATTCCCTTGCCTACATCCCTCGCAGCCCCCGCAGCCAGAGGGATCGCGGCCTCGATCGCTTGCTGAAGCAATCCAAATGCTTCGCCCATTGCATCCGTGACGGTAGTAACGAGCGCATTTGCGTCGTTCAGGGCGCCAGAAAAGTCGCCGCTGAGTAGGTCGATGATGATCTTAATCGGGGTGACCAGCGCCTTGAATTGCACTTCCAACATCACCAGCGTGACCTTGGCGAGCGGTTCGACAATCGGCGCGATCTTCTCCCACGCTGCGATCATGTTGTTGACGGCCGGCTCGATGTCAGATTCCCAATACTTCTTGACATCCCCCGCGAACTTAGCGACCGCAGGGATAACCTCCGTGTTCAGGGTGGTAACAATCTTCGTAAGCGCCGGGATGAGTGCCTGCCCAATCTGGGTCTGGAAATCCTGCCACTGCGCCGACAGAACACGCTGCTGATTCGAGAGGCTTCCGCTGGTCCGGTCGAAGTCGCCCGCCGCATCTCCCGCGCCTTTGAGCATCAAGGAATACGCAGCCGCGGCCTTTTCGCCGGCCGTCAGTTCCGCGGTAGATTTCTTGCCAGTCTGGGCCATCGCCTCTTGAGCGACCGCTGCCGCGTTGATAGTCGGGACGAACCTCTGGAGCGCGTCATATTCGCCACGAAACGCAGCCTGTTGAGCGTTCAGGACTTCGGTGATGTCCGCGTTGTGGAACGAGGCGAAGTCGCTCGCCAGTTCCGTCATCTTCGTGGACATGTCGGCCGCTACTTCGCCGCCCATGCCGAGTTGCGTGAACATGTTGCCGAAACTCGCCGCCGCGTCCATCGCCTGGGCTTTCGATTGCCCGAATCCCGTGGACGCTGAGGACGCCCACTTTTCGATAGCGCCCGCCTGGTCTCCGAAGATCGTGTTGGACTTCGACAGGATCTCGTTGTAGTCGCGAGCCAGACCGATGGAGTTCTTGAGGGTCTCGACTCCCTTGGACGCGATGGCGCCGCCGACTTCGGCCATGAACACGCCGCCCGCGATCTTCCCCATGTCGCCAAAGGTTTTCCGCAGCTTCCCCTTGAGACCCTCGGCATCATCCTCCGCCTTTGAGGTATCGAGGTCTACATCGACCCGTACGTCATTCGCCACGGGAAGCCTCGAAGAGCCGAATCAGCGCCGTCTCATGCAACACCGTCCGCGCATCCATTTGAGCAAGCTCTGCCGGGGAACAGTTCCACATCTGGCAGAGGTCTCGCTTCATTAGTGCCTCCATGAGTTCGAGGGGTGGGTCTACTCGCTGTCCGGTTCGGGTGTTGATGGCTCCGGGGAATCGAGTCCATTGCTGGACTCTTGCCCTAAAGGGGCCGCAGGCGTCCGTATCAGCCGCATCCACTCCGCGACGATTGCGACTTTCATTGGTAGAGGAATGCGGTGGATGTCCGTGACCGGGACGGGTTCACCCTTTGCCTCGATGTTCCACGACTCGATAAACTTGGCCGCGAACTCCCGCAAGGCTTCATCCATCTTCTCGGCGTTCTCGGTGCCGCCGCCGAGAATCCCAAGACGCTCAATCGCCTGGAACTCTTCGAACGTGGTAGCAACCTTCGCCACCACTTCGACGCCGGGGAACGCTTCCGGTCTGAGCGTTTCTGTTTCGGTGATCTCGTAGCCCAAAGTGCCACCTCCTACGGGCTAGTTGGTCGTTAGGACCAGACAGCGGCGACGCCGTCATCCATCATCAGGGTCGAACTGAAGACCGCCGAAAGGTCGTTCCCATCGGCCAGGTCGTAGTTGCCGACGATGGTGTGAACAGTCAGCGTTTTGCCTGCGAACACGATCACGGTCGATCCGGTCACGCTCGTGGAGGTGGCCGGGGAGAGAACGGAATGGGCCGATGGTGATGCGTTCGAAAGACGCGTAGTCAACTGGATCTGGCAGTCGCGACGCCCGATGATTCGTTGGAATCCAACGAGGTCGAGTGCGGAAATGTCGATCATGTTGTTCGGCGTGCCGATGCTCATGGTGAGTATGTCTTCGCTGATGTCGCTTCCGCCAAAGGTGAAAGAGGTCAGCAGCCCGGTTGAAACAGCCATTGGATTCTCCTATCCCGGTTTGCCGTAAACGCCACTGGCGAAGACAGCGGATGAAAAGGTGCCCGTGGTTTTCACCCGGACGTATCGCTTGAGGATTCCCGATGCAGATTCGAGCCGTTGGTGGCCGACGCTCCCCGCATTAACCGCCGTGAACGCGCCACCCGTTAGGTTCGCGAACGAACCGGCGACGGCTTCGTGTGAGTCCTGAACCGTGACGGTCACGGAAGTCCCGGCGACGCTGAATACCTGGTTCTGTGCGGACCAGCCACGCCGTGACGTTCGCTGGACTGTTCCGGCCGCACCGCCGCCGCTGGATACGTTGACCGGGATGGTAAATGTGTCGTTTCCCGTGACGGTTACGGTGTGTGCCCCGTTGATGGTTGGGGTCGAAGAATGCCCCGCGATGAGAATCGAATCGCCGGTCTGGAGGCCGTGAGCGACCGATGTGACCGTAGTGGGGTTCGCCACCGAAGAAGACGTGATGTTGGTTGCCGCCACTCCAGCAGGGACACCGAGGTCGATGCCTGTGCCGGATGCGGTTGCGCTCGTGTCGGTACGCTTGCCCGCCGTGATCATCTTTCCCCATTCGAAGGGGTAGCCCTCGGAAGCCAGCGCCTCAAGGGAGAAGATGGCAGCGAGGTCGTTGCCGTCCTGGAGCGAGTAGTTGACCTGTTTCCCAACGAGCATCGCGGCGAAGTCGCCCGCCGCTGTGCCGGGGAGCGCGAACATCAGGGAGACCATCGAGGTCGGAAGATCGTCGAACGGGATGTGAGCGCCGGTTGGGTTGCAGAGGACGCTGGCGCTCAAGCGACCGTCGAAACGCCCGGCGAACCGGCGCATCCCCGGAAGGGACAGCGGCGAGGTATCGATCAAGTTCGGCCCGCCACCCGCGCCAGAGAGCGCGGCGATGTCAGCCGACACGTCGTAGCCACCGGAGAAGAGCAGTCCTTGGCCGTTGTAGACGGTCATTCTATGTCGCCTCCAGTACGCGGGCGTGTAGTTCGAACTGGACGATCCGCATCTCTGCGGAGTTGTTGCTATCAGGGAACGGCCAAAGCCGCTCTACCGTGGACGTGTCTTCGACTGTCAGCAGCGCCACGGGATAGCCGCCGATGGTGTAGTCCGACGCTGTCAGCCCGATGAACTCGTTAGGCAGGTCGATGAGGACGGTGGCGATGTCGTCTTCCTGCGTCTCTTGCGCCTCTTCGATTCCCGCCAGCGGCCAGTAGCAATTGATGACGTAGACGATGGCAACCTGCCGTGACCCGGTGAGGACTCGCGCCCCTTCCGGTGGCACCTGGGAACGCGCCACGCGCCAACGCGCCAGCGCCCGCCCGCCCATCGGTGCCAGTGCGTTCGGTTCACCCTTGAACACCTTTGCGAAGTAAGCAGAGCTTGCGTTGGGGAGTTGGTAGCCAGCGAGTTTCGAATCGATGGTGAGGCCGAGTTCGGTTGTCATCCGTTCAGCCCCCTCGCGATGTCAGCCGCCAGCAGCCCTTGTTTGTTTGATTCCCGCGCCACGGCCTTGCCTTTGCGCCACATGCCGAAGCCCTTGGCGAGCTTCACGCCGCCCCTGCGTCCGTCCTCAGACCACGTCTTGCGCGGGACCTTCAGCGTGCTCTTCACCGACACGCCCCGGTTGTCATTCCAGACGACGGTCTTGACGCTGCGTTTCAGTTCGCCGGAAACGTCCGGGGTGTTGAGGCGCACGGTCGCTTCAATCTGAGCGCCGAGCTTCGCCAGCCCCGGGCCGGATGCTTTCCGCATGGCGGGGCCGGGGTTGTCGAACAGCGGGCCGCGGAACTTCACGCTTGCCATCTAAATCACCGCCGCCGGGTCGGTGTAGGACGCGACGCAATCCGCAATCGCGGGCCACTTGTCGCGGAAGGTGGAGCCTTCGAAGCCAGACGACGCGCTCCAGAGGTAACGACCAGCGTCGGCCCTCACAGCGCGTTCAACGTCATCAGGGAAGCGGCGGAGGTAGACCTGGACGGCTGCGTGGGCGGCGGCGGTTGTGCCGTTGATACCACGCGCCTGGACTGTGACGGTTGTGGTAGCCACAGAGAGCACCGGGCCGATTTGCTCCGACTCAAGGATCAGCGTGTCGCCTCGAGCCAGCAGGGAAGCGACAGTCTCAGAGCACGCAAGCGTGAGGTCGATGGCATCGGCGAGGGTTCCGGTGACGGCTGCTGTCCCGACTACCGCCTCGAGGATCTCCGAGTGGCCCCACTTGCCGACAATCTGGATGCGTCGGCGCCCAACGGGAAACGAGGAATAGTCGCCTTCGGGGTTGAGGTCAATCCTGCGAGCCGCGTAGCCCGACTGCCGGTTATCCGGCCAGAGCCAGTAATCCGTGGTAGCGAGCGTCTCCGCGTAGGTGCCGTCGCCGTCCTCATCGAACTTGAGCGTTGTGATGCTGATCAGGTCGTTCACGTAGAGGTAGGTGAACCCGTCGCCGTCGAAGTAGCGCGTCTCCGTGGTCGAGTGCATCTGGCGTCCGCCCGCGCCCGTCCGAAATGCCCGCGACGCCTCGGCAATCGCCCGGTCGATCCGGGTGACTTCCGTGGTGCCCGTAACGCCAGAAGCGTTCAGGTCGGGGATCATGTCGAGGACGCGGGCGTAGTTGTTCACTATGCCGCCACCAGGAGGCCGTCAGCAGTCAGTGGCCGATACCAGACATCGAACGCGATCACGCCCGCGTCAATGGTGGCGGTGGCGACCGTGGCGATGATGTCCGCCGCGATAGCTATGTTTTGGCAGGCCGCGGGGATAGCAATGCCGGCAGCGTCGGGAGAGGTATCAATCCAGAACTCGCCCGCGTCGATGCCTATGGCACCGGTAGCCGCAACGAACAGCGACGTTGACCCGGTGATACCGAGCGCGATCGTGGCCGTGCCGCCAGTTTCTGTGAGCAGGGTGGAGCAATACGGGACAATCGAGAGAATCTGGACGCGCCCGGTGATGGTGAACAGTGAGACAGCGCCAGCCGCGCCGAGTCCAGAGGCGCCCGTGAAGGTAACAGTCTTGTGAACGTTGACCGCCTGGATATGCGGGTAAACGTCAGTCGTTTGCGCCACGGGTCACCTTCTTTTTGGGTTTCAGGTCGGCCGCATCCCAGCAGATGCCGCAGGCGTTGCAATGCCCCATCCCGGCCTTCTCACCAACGGTGTGCATCACCAGCGGGCCGTCACACTCAGGACACTTCATCGGTGGTACTCACAATCGCGCCGGGCATGTTCATCACGCTCAGCCCCTTAATCTTGAGATGGATAAGAATCGACTTCGGGTCGAGCCAGACTTCAAAGCCGAGGTCGGCCGCTCGCTGGCTGAACGCGTAGTCCTCAGAGAGGTAATCCGGGCCGAGCTTGAATGGCGTGAACATCGGCCAGAATCGGTCGGGCTGGTCCGGGTAGCACGGCTCCCCGAGGGATTCGATGAGCGCCTTAATCACGTCACGGTGGACGGCCATGAACCCGGTAGCGGCCCAGCGGATCAGGCGAGGCTCGGCGGTGGCGTTGAAGTCGATGCGCTCGCCGGGGAACGCTCGGCAAGCAAGGTGTCCCCCGTCCTGGACCGGATACGCAGCGCAAGCGATAGACCGCTTTTCGCGGGCGAGGTTTGCCACGCGGATCGCGTCTTCGGGCTTAAAGACAATGTCGTCATCGATCATCAGGAACACGTCTGATGTCTCGTTGAGATACCACGCGGAGACAGCCTTCGCCCGGGCGCGGTCGATCAGCGCATCGCCGTAAGCGAAGCCAACCGGCCAGCCCTGCCCAACGAGTTGGAACAGGCATTCGATGGTCGGCACGGAAACCTGGCGGTGCGCCACCACGAGAGCGGTGGGCATCGTTTCCAATTCACGGCGCTGCCAGACGGCCAGTCGCCCGAGGGTGTCAACGGGGACAAACCCCATCTTCTGAAGGCTCTCGGTAGGCTCCCAGCCCTCAAGTTCGGGAAGGTGGAGAGGAGTGCCTTGATCGCAGGTTGCCGACGCTTCGATCAGCAGCCCGCCTACCCTTACCCGAGCCGCCACATCGGCAAGCAAGGCTTCGGGGTCGGGGACGTGTTCGAAGACATCGATACAGACGACGGCGTCGAAGTCCTCATCGACAACCGCGATGTTGGAAGCGAGGACGTTAGCCTCGATGTTCGCCAAGAGTGATTGGTTTGGCTCGACCGCAGCGAGGTAGGCATCAGGCAGACCGTCGCGGAGTGCCCGCAGGTCATGTCCGCCGCCAGCGCCAACATCGAGGACGCTGTTTATGCCGTTCTTCTGTGCCACGTCCACGAGGAATCGCGTCCACTCTTGCCGCTCAGCGGTGGAGTGCCACGCATCGAGGTCGGGGCCGAGACATTCGGACTCCCGGTAGAAACTGGCTACCCCGTCGTCGCCAACGGGGTTTCGCCGGTTCCATTCGTCAGCCAACGCCTCACGCGTTGCTTCCAAGGAGGGGCTTGCAGCCACCATCTGAAGCCCTCCTATTAGGCGGTGTAAGCCTGGCCCTTGACGTACTCGTGGTCAGTCGTGACGGTCGCCGGGATGGTCCCGGTACCGCGCCACTTGCGAGAGACGATTGAGAGGGTGGTGATGTTTGCCGTGGCCGTGGAACACGTCACGCCGACGTACCGCTTAGCAGGCCGGTAGACCTCAAGCGTGCGGACGGTGTTGTTCATGTTTCCCGAGGCCGCCGGCTGCGTGATCTTGATCTGCGCCGAACTGTTGTTTGCGAAGTTCACGTTCGTCGCGTTGCCGAGGTTCGACTCGTTCGACTCCACCACCCAGGCGTTGAACACCGCCGTCGAAACCGCAGTCCCGATGATGATGTCGAAGGCCACCCGGTCGTAACCGGCGGTATCGACGCCAGTAACGATTGTGGAGAGGCCCGAGGCGGTGTCTTTGTCGAGCAGCGCCGCTGCCCGTTCAGAGCGGACCACCGGCTGTTGCGTTCCTGCGTGTCCTGACATGTTTCATCCTCCCGAGGATGGGTTTAGGTGACGTGCGCCCACGTCTTGTAGTGAATCGCTTTGCTGATGGTCATCAGGCTCACGCCGTATCGCTCGGCAAGTTGCTCCTGCGTGACTTGGCCGGTTGCGTATTCGGCCCGCAAAGCTTGAACTTTGGCCTCCGTGAGGGCAGCGTTGTAGCGGGCTTCTCCACGCGAAATACGCGAAGCGTCCGCCGTTAGTTCTTCCCCTTCACGGTTGCGGTGCTGCACGTCCAGTGGGGGGAGTTGGGATGGCCGCGCCCTAGTCGGGCCAAGGTAGTTCGCCTCACGAAGCTCAAGCCTCAGAACTTCACGGCGTTCGATCTCATCTGCGGTCAGCATCATCCCGGTCACCTGCCCTAGTCGGTTCCTCTGGTTCAGCAATGCTGGGCGGAAGCTGCGGATGAACTCAAGGCCGATGCGGATGGGTTCACTTTTGATGATTGAGTAGGGCTGAATCGTCGAGAGGAATCGCTCGATAGCTGGCTTGGCCTGCAATTGCCACGACGCGTGTTCTGCCCACCCTTGCGAGATTCGCAATTTCTGGGTCCGAACACTGACCGTTCCTCCGAACTCAGCTTGCACACGATCCAGTGCATCCCGATGGCGCGCACGCTGGCCGATAGTTACCACAATTTTGTGGTAATCCGATCGTCCATTAGCGCTGACCCTTGCGATACTCACTGAACCTTCTCCATCAAATAGACCCGCGACGTATGCGTTGAAAGTGTCCATGGTATAACCCCCTTGATAGGGATTATACCATGGTTTTGTATGTCAGACTATACCAAACCTAAAGGCATCGGTGTTCCAGCAGCCGCCGCCGACGCGCTCCGAGAGGAGGATTCCGGTCTGGTCCGTGTCAGCGAACCGTTCGCGCAGGATGGTCGTGGTAATGCCCTGGCGCGACGCGATGATGTAGTTTTGGAAGTTGCCGAAGATGATCACCTTGTTGGCGTCGGTGCCGTCGTTCGGCACGGAGTCCGAGTTGTAGACGGGGTATCCGGCGATTTCGCGGGGAGCACCGGCGAAGCCGCTCAGCGCGGTGGGAAGCCAGTACGGCCGCCCGTTAGCGTCCACCAGGGCGCGGACGTCACCTTCGATAGCGCGGCGCATGAGCCACGAAGCGCCGCTCTCGTACTGCGCCGGGAGGAGGTACTGGAGGGCGGTGATCTTCGGGGCCGAACCCGCGCTGGTGGTTGTGTTGCTGATGGTGTTGCTTGTCGAACCTTCAACATCGGCGGTTGTGCATCCTGCACTCAGCAGTCCGGGCGGGGTATGGTTCGCGCCCGTGCCAGCAATGAGGCCGTCGTCTTCGACAAGTGCCATGTTTTCGGCGCCGTTCGTCGCGAGGAAGGCCAAAACGTTGGAGCCAGCGTCAGCCAGGAAGTCGTTAGACATCTTCGTGCCGACGCGGATCTTCTTGATGGCGATCTCGAACGTCTCGAAGCCGGGGTCGGTGTCCGTGAATACAGGGGTTTCAGCGGCCCATGTGCCGACGAAGCCCGAACTGTAGAGCGAGCCTGAGGTCGAGTTCGCGGTCACCGCCGGGAAGCGAATCGCGTCCCTCGTGGTGTTCACAACGCGGCAGAGGCGGCGCATCACGCCAATCTGTGCCACGCGGGCGAGGATTTCGGCCTGGATGTCCGGGGGAACGAGAGCGCCACCCTGGGACTCGGTGCCTTCCTGGAGGGCATTACGCTCTTCCGAGGTGAGCATCTGGCGGGCCATCACGGCATCGCCACCGGAGCGGCCGACGTTGCGGATGTAGTTCACCCACGCAGCCCGGTAGTCGGGCTGGAAGGTGCGGCGCACCTGGTTGATGTACTGCGCGGACGCCTGATCCACGATCGGGCCGTGCAGGACTTCTTCCGGGTACATGGCGACTTCGCCAACGGAGGTCTGGCGCACAACCTGACCGGCCTTGATTTCCCAGCCAGCGCGATTCAGCGTCCGAATGCCGTCCGCGTCATCGTTGACGGCGCGAGGAATCTGGTAGTGCGGGTCATCCATGAACCGCGCGGTCTCGTCCATCTGGCGGTCGCGAGCCTTCTGCTGCTCTTCCTCGGCAACGAAAACGAGACGCTTCACGCGGTCAACGATCTCGATGTCTCGTGCGCGGGCCTCTTCCGGCATGGTCGCGCCCTGGTGCTTTTTGCGGATCTCCTCACGTTCGGCGCGAAGGTCCGTGAGTTCCTGGTTGATGAGGGCAAGGTCTGCCATTACGAAAACTCCCTTAGAGCTTCACGCGAGCTATCGCGTCTTCGAGTTCACGACGTGCCGCGTCGCTCGGATCGATGCGATTTCGCTCGACTGATGCCTGAATCGCGGCAACCGCATCCGAGACACCCTTTCGGATGCCTTCCGCGACCGCGTTCTCGATGAGTTCTGGGGTGATGGCGCCGTCTGTGGCGAAGGCCTCTAGTTCGGCCTTGATTTCGTCGGCGTTGTTACTGAACTTCGCCCAATCGAATGAGGCTGCGATCTTGAAGTTGGCGGCGCTGTAGCTGCGGCCGACTTCGTCCGCGAGGCCTTCGGATACGGCTTGCTTATCTGTGAAGCGCGTCTCGGCTTTCATCAGGTTCAGCCAGTGCGCGGAGTCTTTGCCGCTGCGCTCGCTGTAGATCGATGCGATGTTGTCGGAGGTTTCCCGAAGTTGGGCCGCAACCTGCGCGGCCTGCGCGGCCAGCGCGTCGAAGTCGTCGTCGTAGCCGATGGTGAACCCAGCGCCGCCCGCCATCGCCCGGTGAATCATCATCCGGCTGTGCGGGGCCATGACGCGCTTGTCAGCGGCCTGAAGAATTACACTCGCGATTGAGTGCGCGGCCGCTTCGACGTACCCGGTAACTGTCGCCGGGTGGTCTTTGATGGCGTTGTAAATGCCGATCCCCTCGTCAACGGAGCCGCCCGGCGAGTTGATACGGAGGGTGATGTTCTTAGCGGTAACCGTGCGAAGTTCGTTCGCGAAATCGGCGTGGAGAACGCCGTCGAAGCCGATCTCGCCGTAAATCGCGACTTCGGCCACATCATCGGCAACGTTGGAAATCGTGTACCAGGTTTGACCGGGCAAACGAAAAGGGCCTCTCTTCCGATTCGGCCCGATTCGGAGAAGGCCCTTGCCGCGTCGGCTCTTACAGCCCTATGCGGTGGTGGTGCTAATTGCTTACTCGCTAGCGTAGGTTAGCGGATTTCAGGTTGTCAATAGGCAACTCGCCCGCGCCATCGAACACCCATGCGCGTTCAATAGGGACGCCCTCTGGCGACTCGACACTGAGCGTGTACGTCCCGGCAATGAACGAGGCCATCGACAATGGTTGCCTCGCACTCATGCAAAATCTCCCCGGATTCGTTCCGGATGCGCCCTATCCACTTCATCGCGCACCAACCTTCACGTTCTTAAGCACCGTCTGCCAGCCGCAGTCGCAAGGCCGAGGCTCGAAATAGCGACCATCGCTTGTGCCCAGATACTTGCCGCAAGCCGGGCAGGTAAACCGCGTCCCCTCTTTCGGTTGCGTCACGCTGGCACCGCCGGGGCTGCGATCTGTGCTGGTTCCTCTGGTAGATACCCGTCGTCACTCGGAACATGCGTTGTCGGCACAAGGAACGTACCGCCCGCAGGCACCGGCCCGTATCCGCGACGCTCGCGGTACTCCTCGCGGGTGATCGCCGAGGCTAGCATGTCGGCCCGTTCCCGGGCGCTGATCTTGTCGATGTCTTCCTGGAGAGCACGGACGTCGCTCAAGTCGAACCGGACGCCGGTCACTCGCGGGTAGTACGGGGCAAGGCGCAATTCGAGCGGCCCGGCCATCTCCTTGTAGAGCGGCGCAAGCGTCTCATCCCAGAACGATTCGCGGGCACTGCGCTTCTGGGCATAGCTCGAGTTCTGCATGCCGACGCGGGCGCCGATGAGCTCGGGAGGAACGCCCAGGAGCATCAGAATGCGAGCCTCGGAGATTTCGTCCAATTCGGGCACAACGAGGCCGGAATTGCCAAGATCTCGGGTCATTGGCGTGAAACTGGCCTTGGATTTGCTGATAACCATCAGCCCGTGCCAGCCGTTCGGCCCGCCGTAGTCTCGCGAGAAGCGGTCCCGGTATTCCTTGCGGGTGTTCTCGTCAATGTTCCCTTCGACGTTCAGCATGCCAACCGGTACGCCGGCGCGTTGGAAGAACGTCTTGACGAACGACTTCATGTAGTTGTCTACGTCGATGCGGCCGGAACCGGCGAGCAATGGGGACTGTCCGTAGAAGTCATCGAGCGGATTGCGCTTTTTCCAGTGAATGACATCGCCCACTGGAAGCGGTGTCGCGTTGCCGTCGCCACCGTCGTACTCGTACCGGGCGATGTAGTCGGTCTTCGAGGGCACGATCCGCACGCGGTCTGGGCGCATGAGCCAGAGTTCGACCGGGCGCCCGCTGCCGCTCTTCACGATCAGCGCGTAGGCGTTCCCGCCGATGTAGAGATGCATGATGACGTTCGCCCAGAAAGCGAAGCGGTCCATGAATTGATTGGGCCGGTTGAGCAGGGTCAGCAGCGGATGTTCGTCCGCCCACTTGCCCTGCCACTTCACCTGCATCGAGGGTTCCGCAGCCGAGGTCGCCAATTCTTCGATTCCGGCGTACACCAGTTCGTTGGCCTGGTAGCCCTCTTTGGCGAACCCGTAGTATTTCCCGTCGGTCGTTTGTGGCTGGTTGTTCTGCCAGCCAGGGATCGCGATAGGTGCGTAGCTGGTGACGTTTCGAACCGTGTCTAGCGTCTGCTTGAGAAGTCCCATTTCAACCCCCGACTGCGAAAAGGAACACCCGGACAGCTAATCCAAGTATTCCGGCTCCAGCCAGCACACCCGTCGAGATGACGAGTCCTTGGCCCAACAGTTGCCGATCATCCTGATCGAGAACGGAGCCCGCTTTCACAGCCACCATGCGGACGGACTTCACAATTGACATTGATACCTCCCACAGTATACGTCACCACTCTTCGAAAGAAGCGTCTCCTTCCGTCTTGTTCTCCATCGCCACGCTCAGGGCGTTAATCACCGCCGCTATCGGGTCGATCTTCTCCGGCGACGCGTCCTTGCTCAGCCGCTTCATCCCGCGCCCGTCGATGTTTAGCACCACATTCGAGGCGCACCATTCGAGTACCGGGTGCCCGCCGTGCCGGAATCCGTGGAGGCTCAGTAATCGCTCGGCCTCTTCCACGACCGCATGGAGACGCTGGTTGGTCTGTGGCACCTTCTCAATCGTGATGCCGTCGGCCTCCAGGTCAGCGCGAAACTGGATGCTCTGCCACGGGTCAATCCCGCTACTATCGATTTCATAGCGTTCGCGAATCTCGCGGTCGCGTTCCTTCACAAAGTTGTAGTTCATCGTCTGGCCGGGCGTTGTAATGATCAGCCCTTGCCGCACCCATTCGTGGAACGGCGCGTTTGTTCTCGACGCGACACTCTCGACGCGTTCTTCGGGCAGGAAGATGAGCGGCAGAATGTCGATCCCGTCGCCGTCCTCATCAGGGAAGATGTACATCGCCGCCGTGAGGTCGTTCACAGCCGCGAAGTCGTAACCCGCGTATCCTGTGCGCCCTTCGAAGTCCTTGATGGCGTCCTGGGCCTTCCACAATTCGGGCCGAATCCAGGCCACTTTTCCGGTAGTGTTGTGGGTGATTAGGCCGTTGGTAATGTGGGTGTGGAAGGGTTCGACCTCTACGCCGAAAGTAGGTTGAGCAGGCAGGGCGGCTACTGAGGCCACTGTGTCGAAGTTGTAAGCCGAGAACCGCTTCTCCCGGAATGTCCCGAACGCCTTCATCTTCTCTGCTTTGCGCGAATGAGACGGGGAAAGCACCGCGGCGAGTCGTTCGCGACCGATAGTGTCGTTTACCACCAGCCTAAAATGGGTCTTCTCCAGTGCGTCCCATATCGCCGCTTGCACTCCGAGCATGGCGAGTAGGTGTTGGCAGTCCTCAAGTAGCGGCCGGTTGCAACTCACCCAGGCGAAGCCGGTTGGGTTGACCCATCCATCGGAGTCCAAATAGCCGGAAAGAAACCCAGCCCAAGCTTCCGGGCCACCCGTCATCACTCTCCGGGGAACCCGCTTGGTCGAGTCAATCTTCCCCCAAAGGCCATGTCTTTCGAGGAGTTTCCGGGCCGCCGTGCGCTTGCCTCGTGGCTCACATCGGGTATCAAAGTGGACTCCGTCCGGGAGCGGCCTTAGTTCATCTCCCATGCTTTCCACAAACTCCCGGACAAAATCGACAACGCCGGCGTTTGACGCGGTCAGGCGAGGCGTTCGCTGGCATGACCCGTCGCCCACCATAATCCCGAGGTACTGAGCCTCACGCCTGCTGATACGGAGGGAGCCACGAGGGAGCGGAGGCTTCCCAATCGCAACCCCCACGCGGTCACCGGGTACGAGTTCATCGGCGCGAACCCAGCCGTCTTTCGGAAAACGCCGATCCCCGCGACGCGTCCAGAATTGGTGATTCTCCGTCACAGTGATCTTTCGTCCGCGCTTAGTCAGAACCTGCCGCACCTTCTGGGTTCCGTTGTCTCTCGCCACCTTCACAGTCGCATGGCGGAACGCGCCGGTCTCTTCATCGAAAGCAAGGACCTTGTCGCCAGCCCGCAACTCCTCAACCTTCCGCCTCGACCCGTCGGCCATTGTCACGAGCGTTCCGTAAGCGAGACACCAAATGCAGAAATTCAGCCGCTTGACGATGTCCTGTTTCGCCGGCATCCCGACCGCTTCGTTCACCTGTTCCCTGAGATAGCGATACCCGGGCACCACTGGCAGCGACGGGTTCGCCTTGAGCCACACCGATTCGTCCGTCCACTGGTCGCAGCCCTCGCAGTTATCGACGGGCATGTCCTTACCCTCAGCCTTGTGAACCGCGCACACGTCGAGCTGGCAGACGTACGCGAACCACTGTTCGTCGGTGACCGTCCCCGAGACCACGCGGTAGCTGTACTCGCGATAGCGCCACGCCAGCGAGCGCCGGTCCATGCCGCTGTTCGTGATCATGAACATCAGGGCTTGGCGACGGCCTTTCGTGCCAGCTCGCAACGCTTCAATCACGGAGTCGTCAGGGTGGACGTGGACTTCGTCGATCAGCGCGACGTGCGGCCGCTTGCCGTGAAGGTTCCCGGCCTCCGAGGACACGGTCTGGAAGTAGCTGTTTTCGAACGTGATGGCGTGTTCGGTGATATGCAGCATCCCGCTCAGTTCGGGCGACTTCCGCGCCATCGCCTTCGCGTCCTTGAAACCGAGGCCCGCTTGCTCGCGAGTCGTGGCCGCGCAGTAGACCTGGGCGCCGGGTTCGTCGTCGTCAACGAGGCCCGCGAGTGCCATGCCTGCGCCAAGCGGTGTCTTCCCCGAACCCTTGCCGGTCTCGGTGTACGCCGTCCGAAAGCGGCGATTCCCGTCCGCGTCGATCCATCCCGCGAGGCTACCGATAACGAACATCTGCCAGCCGAGAAGGTCGAACGGCTGCCCATCGAGGTCGCCTTCGTAGTGGCAGAGTTTGAATTCGAAGAAGTCGAAGCGCCGGTTAGCCGCGGCCTCCGAAAACCAGTACGGAAAATCCTCAGTCCCCTGCCGCCCGAGGTCGCGCAGATGTCGCGCACACGCCAACCGCACCATCTCGCCGGCGACGATCTCGCCGTCCGCCACGGCTTTGGCGTAGCGGGTTGTGGGGTGAAGTTTCGGCGGGGCGGTTACTTGCATTGGCGCAACCTAGTCGATGTTCCGAGCACAACAAGTCATCGCGCCGCCCTCCGCGCTTCACGCTTCCGCGCCAGTTCGTCCGCGTCCTCAGCCTTGGGCCGCGCCGTTACCTTGCCCGCCGATGCGGGGTCGAGACCGAAACGACCGCACATCGTGAAGTAGTGGCTCGCCGCCGTCGCCGCAATTCTGATCGCCGGGTTCGTTTTCAGCCCGTAGTCCGTCATCGTGATCTGCCCGTGCGTCTCGATGTTCAGTTGAGCCTCGCACCACTGGCCGTACCACCAGCAGCCGAACGCGAGTTCGCTTTCGCCGGTAGCCGGGAACAATCCCTGGGCGAGAAGCAGTTTGGCGAGCCGCACATACTCAGCACTCGCCGGTCCCGAGAGGTTCGGGGGTGCTTTGTCGTTGCCATCCGGGAAGGTTGGCTCCTGGGCGGATGCGCGGCTCCGCTCGATCGTCCCCTGCCGCTCTTTCACCGCGGTCGGTATTCGTGGTCTACCTGCGTCCGGCATCATTACCCCCTGTTTTCAAATTTTGCGCCAGTGTGCGAAAAGT
>OFQY01000176.1_pt1 | contig 29360 bp, 31 predicted proteins | sample 1542991 | NCBI WGS metagenome assembly OFQY01 (sample SAMN07774224, study PRJEB24372) | wastewater metagenome | isolation source: Exp Tend VB 10WW | collected 2016-02 | reverse complement strand
GTCCTCGGCGCGGCCGAGAAGGCGAATGCCCGCAGCCTCGGCGGCGACCCCGAAGGCTTCGGGGTCGCCATGCCTGGACGGCTGGCGGCCGAGTATGTCGCGGACGTGGTTGTAGGCCGTCTCGGCCGCGCCGAGGGCGATCTTCGCGCGTTCGAGCGCGGCGAGGAGGGGGCTCGAGGCCCCCCGCACGTTCTTCTCGAGGCGCGCGTTGTGGACGGCGGCGCCGGGCGCGAAGGCGTCCACGTTACTTGCTCGTAACGCGGAGGACAGACGTGATCGTGTTGCTCGAGGAGATCGTGACCGAGACGCCGGCCGGGAGCGTGATCCCCTGGGTCCCGCAGAGGTCTGGCCCGAAGCTGTAGGGCGTGTTCGCCGCGAGGTAGATGTTCGCGATCGTGGTCGAGCCCGAGCGGAGGGCGTGGACGCCGGCCGTGCCCGAGGAGATCGTCCCGCCGTAGAGCGTGAGGCTCTGCGTCGAGGCGGCGGGGGTGGCGAGGTCGATCCCGCCGGCGGCGGAGCCCGTCACGGTCTGCCAGCCGCCCGTGACCGTCGTCCCGTACTGGGTGACGGCGAGGAGGGGCGAAGCGAACGCGCCGACGAGGGCGAGCGCGAGGACGGCGAGGACGGCGACGAGTCGGTTCTTCACGAGGGGACTCCTTCGGCGGGGCCTTCCCCGCTCGGGGTGAAGGGGAGGACGAGCCCCCCCGAGGTGAACTCGGCCGACGCCTTCTCGGCCGCTACGACGTCGGCTTCGAGCGACGCGAGGCCGTGCTCGGCGTTGAGGACGAGGGCCGTGGGGAGGGCGGCGACGACGGCTCGGGCGTGGAGGGCGTGGAGCTTGCCGAGGAGGGCGTGGGCGTCGGCGAGCCACTCGCGGAGGGCGCCCTCCTGCTCGACGTTCGCGTGCTTGAGGAGGGCCTCGACGGACTTCGCCGTGGCCTCGAGCGAGCCCGCTCGACTGGAGACCGTGCCGAGCGCGTGCAGGGCGGCTTCCTGAGCCTTCAGGGCTCGCCGGCGAGTCGTGGCCTCGGGGCTCAGGTCGTAGGGCTTGGGCTTGCCGTTGAGCTTCACAGGACCCCTCCGCTGATCTCTTCGACTCGAGCGATCGAGACTGTTCCGCCGGACGCGAGGCGCAGGGAGTAGGCGATCGCCGTCGTGCCTGTCGAGTAGACGCGCGACGACAGGACGAACGTGTAGATCGCGTTCGCCGTGAGCGCCGTTCCGCCGTTGAGGGCCATGTCGAGGCTCGTCGCGCCGCTCGTCTCGCGCAGGTAGAGGACGCCGCTCGTCTGGACGCAGATAGTGATCCGCATGGCCGAGTTCGCCCGGAGCGGCACGAACGTCGACGCGAACACGGCCGAGGAAACGCTCGCCGTGTTCCACGTCTGCGCGAGCGGGTTGCTGTCCGGGTTGGCCTGGGCGTGGGCGACGCGCGGGACGACGCCGGTGAGGTGGCCGGCGGCGCCGAAGCCCAGGACGGCTCCGAGGAGGAGGGTGACGAGGACGCGGGATCTCACTGGGTGGGCTCCTTCGGGGCCTCGGGCTCGGGCGCGGCGAGGGCCGCCTCGATCGCCTCAGCCGAGGCTCGGTGTTGGGCGGCCTCGCGCCGGGCGCTCTGGGCCTCGCCCAGAAGGCGACGGCCCTCGGCCTCGAGCGCCCCGGCCTGGTCCTCAAGGATCTTGACGGCGTGGGCGGCGAGGGCTCGGACGGAGCCCGGGGGGATTTTCTGACTCATTCCCAAAGGGTAACCCGGGGACCGGCCCGGGTCGAGAATCTCACGGGTAGGCGGCGGGCGGCGCGAGGGACTCCAGGTAGCCCGTGACCCAGAGGTAGGCGCATGGGTCGCCCGGGGACGCGCCCGCGAAGCCGATGTCGACCGACTGGGCCCCCGAGGTGACGATCGGAGAGGCGACCGAGGACGTGGCCGCGCCCGCGGCGCAGAGCAGGGTCGCGGGCCGGTTCACGGCGGCGGCCCCGGCGCCCGAGCGTCGGAGGATGATCTGGTTCGCGATCGCCGGGGTGGACAGGAGGGGGTTGAGGATCGCGACCGTCGCCGTCGGCGGGACGGCCTTGTGGAGCGAGATCGGCGTCCACCCGGCGACCGGGTCCGCGCCCCAGAGCGGGGCGAAGGGGTGGCCCGAGGCCACGTCCTCCTCCCACTGGCGCTCGCGCGTGTCCTGGCCCGACTCCGAGAACTCGTAGAGGGCCGAGGCCCCTCCTCCGTCCGCGTAGTTCAGGACAGCGCTCAGGCGCCGGAACGCCTCGCCGTAGGTCCCCGGCGTGACGACGTTGACGTAGGGCGTGGACCGCTGGGTCGAGAGGAAGACCGTCGTGCCCGAGGGGCCCTTGCAGAGCCAGGGGAAGAACCAGACCGGGTCACAGGCTGCGTTGCCCGAGAGTGGGCGCCCCGCGTAGGCGAGGGTCGAGGCCGCGGTGCTCGGGGCGTTGTCGACCGTGTAGAGGGTCGCGTTCGTGATGATCTCGAGGACCCGAGTCCCGATCGCCGGGATCGTCCCGAGTTCGACGGTCGGGCTCTCGATCACGTTCATGCCGCCGACGCCCGCGGCCAGGTAGAACGAGTTGACCGTGAGCGTGTTTTCGCTGTCGACCGAGACGACCGTCCGGTAGCCGCCGAGCACGGCCGACCCGAGGCCGACGAGGTCGCCGACCTTCGGGGCGAGGACCCCTCCCGAGAGCCAACGGGCCGAGGCCGGACCCGTGACCGTCGTCGAGACGTTCGAGTAGGTCGTCGTCCCCGCAGCTTCGAGCGCCCGCGGCTGGAAGTCGGTGTAGAACGAGTTGCCGCCGAGGCCCGACACGACGTTCGTGGCGATCGTCGTCGACACGTTTCCGGGGAGCTGGAATGAGTCGTTGCCGAGGGCGGCGCCGTTCGAGACGAGGTCGGCCTGGACCTCGGCCGGGAGGATGATGTTGGTCGCGTCGGCCTGGTCCCTCGCCGCGCCGCTCGGGACGATCACGACGGGGCTCCCCGTGCGGATCGGCGAGAGCCCGTAGAGGAAGCCCGGGGGGTGCCTGAACGACCCGTCCTCGACGATCTCCTCGCCGCCGAGCTCGATCCGGCGCGAGGCGCAGTTCATGCGGATCGCCTCCCAGTCGTCGTTCCCGTCGACGTCCGTCTGCTCGGTGACGTAGTCGCCGGTCTCGGGCTCGCGCTGGATCTTCCAACCGTCGACGACCTGCCCCTTCTCGTTCGGGTTGCCGAGCCCGAAGTAGGCGTTCGTCCCGGCGAGGAGCCCGGCCTCGCCCTCGATCGGCTGGTCCTGGCCGGTGATGAGCTTCCCCCCGTCGACGGGGGCGGGGGTGAGGAGCCACCCGCCGCGCCGGGACGCTCCCGGGCAGGGGATCCCGGCGCGGAGGAGGACGGCGTCGGTCGTCTGGTCCCGGAACGCGAGGAGTCGCGCCGAGATCGGGGTCTCGGCCCACTCGCGGACGGCGCTCTGCGGGATCGTCGACCGGTAACGAGCGTCGAAGCCGCCGTCGGTGTAGTCGGGCGCCCGGGCGAGGAGCTCGGGCACGGACACGGCCATGGTCGAGCCCGCGACCTGGGCGCAGGGGACGCGGAGGGGCTCGACGGGCTGGCCGATCTGGCCGCCGGGGACGGCGAAGTTGGTGGGCGGCGGGAGGCCGAACGGAGGGCGCAGGGGCGGGAATGGCGAAGGGTTCCCGCCGGGAGGGCGCGGGCCGGGCGGTCGAGGAGGGTCGCCGGGCTGAGGCGGGCGAGGCGGGAACGGGTCGAGCGGGCCGCCGCCGGGAGCCCCGCCTCCTCCGCCCGGGCCGCCCCCGGGACCACCCCCGGGCCCTCCTCCGGGGCCGCCCGGGAACCCAGGGAAGCCCGGCACGAACGGGTCGCCTCCGGCGGGGGAGGGCCTCCGCCTGGAGGCGGGGGCGACCCCGGGGCGCCGGGCTGGCCCGGGAGCCCGGGAACGAACGGCGTGTCCTGGTGGGGCGGCGGGACGAGGCCGAAGACCGAGGGCGTCTGGAACTTCCGCAGCCCCTCCTTGCGCTGCCCGAGCCAGTCGTGGCCCTCGAGCACGTCGTTCCGCAGGAGCGTCTCGACCCAGATCGGGCCGCCCTGGGTCGTTGGCTCCCAGGCGTCGAGGTCGAACTTGAGCGGCGCGTCTCCCGTGGGGCCGAAGTAGATCGACCCCTCGGAGACATGCTTCGAGTTCACCGGCTCGCCTTCGGGCGTGACGGCTAGGCGGTGCTGGTCGACGAACGCGCCGACCTCCATAGACCCGCCGGCGCGGGCCGAAGCCGCGGCGAGCACCTGGCCGCTTCCGCCGACGCCGGGAGCCGACTTCTCGGCCGTGGGCGGGGCGCCCCCAGGAACGGGCGCGGGCGGGTCAATGATCGGCCGTTCGCTCGGCGCGAGAAACGGGTCGGCCGCTCCCTGGTTCGTGGGAGGGCCGCGGGTCGTGCCCGTGGCGTCGACCGTCGTCCCGCCCCTCGACGCGGGGGCGCCTCCGCCCGTCGTCTGCCTGGGGGCTCCCCGGGGAGCTCCCGCGACGCCCCCCGAGTCGGCGACGACGCCTCGCCCGGCCTGGCCCTCGGCGCCGAGCCCGAGTTGCCAGGCGAGGCCGCCCGGGGCGAGCGTGGGGTCCCCGCCGCCGAACGAGACGACGCCCGAGACGGGGAGCCGGTAGACGCGCGAGAGGGAGTGGAGCCGGGCCCAGCGGGCCGGGTCGAGGTCTCCCTCGGGTGTCACGTCGTAGACGCGCGATCCCATGGGCCCGCGAGGAGCTCCGCCCCGGTGGATCGCCGCGAGGATCCCGCCCGACGGGACGAAGGCGACCTCTTGGCGCTCGAGGACGGTCAGCGGGAGCGTGACGCCCGGAGTCCCGCCGGCGACTGGGTCAGAGGTGGGGCCGACGACGCGCTGGGGCTCGAGGGAGGGGTCCTCTCGCCACCCGCCGGCGCCCGTCGTCTCGAGGGCCGGGACGGCGCGGAACACGCCCGGGACGGTGGGCTTGGCCCCGTAGGCGTCGACCGCCGGCGGGTCGCCGGAGATCGCCCGGGAGGGCGCCGCGTAGAGCCAAAGCGGCGTCTTCCTCGCGGCCGACGGGCGGATCCTCCAGAGGGCCCCGCCTATGTCGTAGCCGCGCGACCCGGGGGCGTAGGAATACTGCCCGGTCACCTTCGCGATCCCGAGGACGCGGACCTTCTGGGAGAGGACGCGGACGGTGTCCGGCCACGGGCCTAGGACGCCGTCGTCGTGGTGCTGCGCCGGGAAGAAGCCGACGCGGTTGATGTCGGCCAGGTCGCTCACGAGCGGGCTCCGAGGGCGCGGAAGAGGATCGCACGCGAGGCGGGCGACAGGAGCGACTCGACGTTGAGCGGGGGTGAGACTTGGGCGCAGGTGAGGCCCGTGTAGAGGCCGCCCTCCCCGTCGAGCTTGAACGAGACGGCGCTGCACGAGCCCATCGGTCGGAGGGCCGGCGTCCAGCCGATGTCGGCCGAGCCCTCGAAGTGGTCGAGGTAGATCGCCATGAGCGAGGCCGCGAGGGCGCCCGAGAGGTCCGTGAGTTCGCCGAGGTTGACGGGGGTCAACCCCTCGACCTGGCCGCTCTCCGTGAACAGCCCGAGGATCTGATTCCTCAGCCCGTCGTCCCAGGCGATCCTGGCCGTCGTGAGCCCGGGCCCGACGCGGAGCTCGAAGGCCGGCCCCTTCCCTGGAGGCTGCGGGGCGGCGCCGAGCCTGGCGACGGCGGCGCTCGGCTGAACGACGATCTTGTGGAGCGACGCCTCGGAGTTCGGGCCCCACGGGATCGCCGAGAAAATGAACGCCACGCGGGCCGTGTAGGTGAGCTTCGCGAAGCACCACGAGACGACAGCGGCGGCTTCATTCACCTCTTGCACGTCGTTCGACGGGAGGTCTTGGACGAGGCTCGGGGCCGTCTCTCCGGTGTAGCCCTGGGGATCGCCCACGTAGCTCAGGCGAAACACGCCGGTGATCGGGTCGACGACGCTGAGGATCGCCGGCGAGGTCGTCGTGCAGGACGTGAGCGGGAACGGCTGGCCCGGGAACGACGTGTCCGCGTAAGCCTTCGTCGGGCCCGGCGTCTGGCCGACGTTCGGGGGGATCACGTTGAGGTTCCACCCCGCCTTTTTCATGGACGGGATCCCCTGAATCGTCGGGCGTCGGCAGTAGTCGGCCCAGACGGAGGACGGCTGGCGCGTCCCCGTCGAGGGGTCGAGGAGGGCCGCGCGGAGGGGGCGGATCGAGCCCGGGACGCACCTCGCGGCGAAGCGTGGGTTGAGCCGCCAGGCGAGGCGGTAGTCCCGCATGATCGCCCCGACGCGACCCTGCCAGAGGTAGCTCGGTTCGCTGTTCAGGGCCATGACGTAGAGCCGCTGGAGTTCGCCGCCGTGGTAGGCGTCGCAGATCCGGCGGCGCGTGATCGGGCCCGGATCGAGCCCCGTGTTCACTCGGTCGGCCTTGAGGTTGACCGCCGCGAGGAACGAGTCGACGGGGACGAACATGCCCTGGATCGCCGTGTAGGCGGGGCCGCCGAGCTCCGGGTCCGTGACGCCCGGGAGCGTGAGGTCGGTCACCTGGACGACGTTCGTGACCACGGGCTGCTCGGTCGAGAGGCGCTCCTGGGTCGCTCCGTCCTGGAGCTCCCGCCCGTCGGCGCGGACCTCGACCTCGCGCGTGTAGAGGACGCGGATCTCGTGGGGCGCCACGTTCGTCATGGAGATCCAGCGCAACATGCCGCGAGCGAAGAGCGAGTAGGGGACGAGGCGCTCGATCATGGCGCGCTCGGCGCCCATGAAGCCGTTGACGAAGACGATCGCCCCGTCGAGGTCCACGAACACGTCGACGCCGCCGATCAGACCGAGGGCCTGGCCGAGCGAGACGTTCGAGGCCGCATCGGCCTGAATGTCCTGCGGGACGAAGGCCGAGCGCGAGCCCACGGTCGACTCGTCGCGGAACGTGATCGGGGCCCGAGGCGGGTTGCAGAGCGTCGGCGCGAGGGCGCAGACGCCCTGCACGTCGGCCATGACCTCGGCCGCCGTGTAGGGCCGCGGGGCGTTCACGCCGAAGGCGTCCCCCTTGAGGCTCGGCGTGGCGTAGGTGGGCGTCTCGATCGGGGCGAGCGTCTCCTGGGGGACGCCGTCGACTTGAAGGAGCCGCTTCTGTCCCGAGGAGCCGAGCCGCACGTTGTAGGAGCGGAAGGCGCGCTTCCGGGGGAGATACCAGCGGACGTCGGAGAGGCGCACGATCCGCACGAGCGGGTCGCCGCCCGGCACTTCGTTGACGACGACGACGCGCTTGACCGTGACCTTCTCGCCGCCTCCGTCGGCCGGGGTGAAGACGATCTCGACCTCGGCCTCGGCGAGGACCTTGGCCGCCACGTCCGGCGGGAGGGCCCAGAGGATCTCGGGAGCCCCGAGGCCCATGGTGAGCGTCCACTCGTGGGCACCGTAGTAGCCTCCGGGGACGGGTAGCCCGGCGATCGTCAGCGTCGGGATCGAGCCCATGGGCTACCGTCCCACGGTCGCGGGAGCTTGCCCGGCGACGGGCGCGGACGAGCCGCCGGCCGACCCGGCGACGTTCCGGGCGACCCAGACGAAGTTCTCCGTGGTCGATCCCGACTCGACCGCGACCGGCCCCGACCCGAGGGCGTAGATCCCCGTGACCTTCGTCTCGGCGTCCGTCGTGACCGGGCCTTGCCGGACCCACCCAGGGATCGTTACGACCGGGAGGAGGAGGTTGCCGAGGGAGAACGAACCGCCGGAGCGGAACACGGCGGACATGACGCGGACCCGCGTGCGCCGCTGGAGTCCCTGCTGAACGTAGTAGTCGTGGGGGCTCCCCGTGTAAGCGGGATCGAGCCGGACGCCCGCGTCCTCCCCGACGCGGTTCGTCTCGTGGAACTCGAACAGGTCCCCCTCGACGCCTCGCGCGAGTATGTCGCACGTGACCGTCGAGTGGGTCACGTCGAGAGTCGGCACGAACGAGTCGATCGCGACGACGGCGAGCCCGAGGACGGCGGGGATCCTCGCGAGGAGGTAGGGCGCGACGACGTTCGCGAGCTTGTCGTTGAGGTCGACGCCGACCCGGAAGCTCGCCTGGTAGCGGATCACGAACCGCACGAACCGCCGGACCTGCGTCGACTGGCCCGAGCCTCCTCCGGGGGAGAGCGTCTGAGGGGCGCCCCCAGGGACCGGACCCGAGCGCGAGACCGTGGCCGGAGCCGAGCCCCCTATGGGGTTCCCGCCCGCTCTCGTGACGACGGCAGCGCCGCTCGGCGGGAGGCCGCTGCTCTGCCCTCCGGCCGTCTCCTGGGGCACCGGCGAGTCCGCGAACGGCTCGCGGATCGAGGAGAAGAGCATGGTGTCGTCAATGATCTCGGGGTCGTCGAGGTCGGTTGCCTCGGGGCTCTGCCTCGCGATCAGCTCGTTGTAGATCCGCGTGAACTCGAGCCGGTCGTCCTGCTCGTTCGGCGTCACGTCCTGGCGCGCGAGCTCGGCGTCGTCGCCGACCGTGAGCGCCCCTCCCTGGGCCGTCGTGAACGCCGCCAGGATCGCCGCCGAGTGGGTCGGCTCGTAGGTGGCGTAGTTGACTGTCGCCGCGGCCGCGGCCTGGAGAGGCGACGCGGTCGCGAGCGTGCGGAGGTAGGTGCCGCGGATCGTGATCCGGCGGAGCCCAGAGGGGAGGTAGTCGATTTTGTAGGTCGAGCCGCGCCGCCCGTCGATCTGCCGCGAGTAGACGCGGCGGAACGTCCCGAGCACGGCCCGCGCGTCGTCCTCGGGGGCGTCTTGGTCCGTGAGCGTCCACGTCGCCGCCGGGTCGATCAGGACGAGCCGCGCCCGGCAGTAGGTCTCGGCGTAGGCGTCGTAGGTCTCGCGCGCCTGGCGGCCCGCCACCGCCGGGCTCGTCGTCGTGGGCGAGGCCGTGTAGCTTCCCGTGATCGTGACCGTCGGCCGCTCGCTCACGTCCGAGTGGAGGTTGACGGACGCGCCCTGGAGCCAGCTTTGGGCCGCGAGGACGACGGGGAGAAGGATCCTCACGCGGAACTCGTAGCCCTGGGAGAGCCCGGTCGAGGTCGCGTCCGTGAGCTTGTCGAGGACGGGCGCGGCGTTGAGCCCGAGCTGGCCCGTCGTCGCCACGCTTGGCGTCGAGACGAACATGACCGTCCCGCCGAAGGACACGGAGAGACCGGCGCGGTAGGTGCGGAGCGCGTTCTCGATCGTCGCCTTGTTCGCCGCGAGGTTGGAGACGGACGTGCCGGAAATCACGAAACGGCACGTGAACTCGGCGTAGCTAGTTCCGTCCGCGTCGCAGTTCTCGTTGAGCCCGAAGCGGTCGAGGATCTGGCTCGGGACGGTAGCTCCCGAGCCGCCGATCGTGATCGAGTTGTAGGTGAAGGACTCGTCTCGGGCCATTTAGTTGCACCCCGTCTGCGACAGCCCGAAGGCGACGGCGCCGTTGCTCAGGCCGACGCGGTGGACGATCCTCGTGGCGTTCGCCTCGGCCTTGTAGGCCGCGCGCTCGCGGAGGACCTCGCGCTTCCCCGCCTGCTCGATCTGGGCGTTCGTGAAGTTCACCCCGTAGCGCGCGGCCTCGCCCACGAAGCTCGAGACGCGCCCCGCGGCTCGGTCGTGGGGCGCCCGGATCGCGTCCGAGAAGGCGTTGTACTGGGCCGAGAGGATCGGGCCGACGACGGGGATCTGGCCGACGGTCGCGTCGATCGCGCCCTTCCCGGCGCCGAGGGCCCCGTAGGCTCCGACGGCCGTGGCGCTCGAGGCGAGGGCGGGAGGGAGCGAGGAGACGGCCTGGCCGAAGCCCTGGACGGCTCCGCCGAGCGCCGCCCCGGCGACACCGGCGATTCCGCCTGCGATCCCTCCGCCGCCGCCCATGCCCGGGGCTCCTCCCCCGAACGAGGGGAGCCCGAGCGGCGACGGTGCGCCGCTCCCGTTGGGGGCCGAGGCTCCTCCGGCGCCGCCCCCCTGCGCCCCGAGGAAGCGCCCGGCGGCGCCACGAGCCTTGGACGAGAACCGCTCGGCGAGGGCGTCGAGGGCGCTCCCTGCCCGAGCGAGGTCGCCCCCGTCCGGCTCGATCTTGAGCGTGATCGTCTCTTGCAGGGACGCCATTAGGCCACCACGCTCGTCACGGTCGCCGAGGCCGAGTAGACGGTCAAGGGCGTCGCGGGCTGCGTCCCGGCGATCGGGTCACGGCCTTCGTCGTAGGTCGCGAAGATCGCGTAGCTCCACGTCCCGGGGCCGGGCGTGTCGACGACGCCCGAAGCGAGCCCCGAGACCGTCACGCCCGTCCCCGCCGAGGGCGACGTGGGCGCCACGGCTCCCGCCGCGCGCCTCACGACGAGCCCGACGAGATCCCACCTCGCCGGGCTCGTGGGGCCCGGGAGGAGCCAGGAGAGCGTCACGGAGCCCGCGAGGCCGGTCCCGAGCGCCCGCGTGACCGGGGCGAAGCCGGGGGCCGTCTGGAGGGGGCGGCGCCCGACGAGCTCGATCGGCCGCGAGGCGACGAGTCCGGGCGTGTCGCGGGCCTCGACGCGGGCGTCCGACGCCCCGACGACGCGGACGCCCATGCCCACGGTCCCGGCGCGGAGCCCCTCGATCACGGCGGGGACGAGCTCCTCGACGCCGCGCCCCGCGCTCACTCCGAGGCTCGTCCGGTTCGCCCCCTGGACCGCGGCCCCGCCCGCCGCGTCGTTGGCGTTCGCCGCGAACACGAAGACGAACCAGCGGGCCTCGTCCACGATCTGCGAGTGCTCGGGGAGGTAGGTCACGGGCCCCGGCGTCACAACCGCGCAGGGGAAGCGCGTCGCCTTCTGGAGCCACGACGGGTCGACGGCCGAGCACCACACTTGCCCGAGGACCGGGTCGGCCGGGGAGTCGGCCCAGGCGAGGGCCGCGAGAATCTTGAGGATCTGCTGCGTGACCTGCCACGGGTTCACGGCTCACCTCCGCGCGTCTTCGAGGCCGGCCCGGGCGAGGGCCCGAGCTCGCGAGACCGGCGGCGCCGGCGCGGGGGCGGCCGGGAGGAGGCTGCGAAGCGCCCGGGCCGCGGCGGCCTCGACCCGCTCGGACTCGTCGGCCTCGACCGCCTCGAGAGCGTCCACGACGAGCTCGAGATCGGCGGCTTCGAGCGCCGCCGCCTCGGCGAACGAGAGCGCCCCGCGGGCTCGCAGGACGAGGCACCACACGGCGAAGCGCCGCGCCCGGGCGCGCTCCTGGGGCGTCGTCTCGGACTCGCTCACAGGGTCAGGTTCTCGATCTTGCCGACCTCGAGGACGCGGTTCGACGAGTCGAGGTAGGCGAGGACGACGACCGCGTGTTCGTTCGGAGCGAGGATCGAGTAGGCCACCCGTTGTTGCGCCGGACCCACCGTGAACTCGGGGTTCCGAATGAGGACGCCGGGCTGTCGCACGTCGTCCGGGGCGAAGAGGAGCGAGACGCCGTCGCCGAGCCGGACGCCGGGTTGGAGCGTCGCGCCGACGTTGGGCTCGACGAGGTTCGTGGCCCCCGAGAAGCCTCCCCCGCTCGTCGTGTTGTAGGCCCACAACTTCTTGAGGACGTCGAGGTCGTATTGGACGAGGACGAAGGCGAACGAGAGCACGTTGCGGCCGACGACGCGCCCGGCCTGGAGCCCTCGCGACTCAGCGTGGATCGGGACCGACTCCTCGAGGCGCTCGAGCGCCGCCTCGCGGACGTAGCCGAGGGCCGTCCCGCCGTGCGGGAACGGCAGGAGCAGGCCCGGCTGGGTCGGCCCGAGACAGAGGCGCCCCGGGATCGTGAGGGCCTGGGCCGCGTCGGCGACGCTCACGAGGGATCCGCGAGGAGGGTGAACGTCGGGGGCTGGCCGGCGCCGAGCGATCCGTCGGCCGTGTTGTCGGTGTAGGTCGTGGTGACGTTGTCGGCGATCGTCGTGAGGAGGAGGAGGGGCGTCGTCGTGCCCGTGGCGCTCCGGTAGACCTTGCGCGAGGCCGTGCCGCTCGGGCCAGCGAGGATCCCCGTGACCGCGACCTTGCCGTCGGCCGCGTTGTTGACGACGTTCACGGCCGCGCTGGCGGCCGAGGGTGGCCCCTCGACTCCGAGGGCGTCGACGTTCGTGTAGGCGTAGACGTGCGTCCCGTTGGTGACGTTGCCCGCGCCTGCTCCCGCGAGGGCCGCGCTCGGCGCCGCCGTCGGAGCCGGGGCCGTCGAGGGGAGGCACTGGCCGAAGCTCCACCGGAGCCACCGCTGGATCTTTCCGCTCGCCGCCGCCGACGATTGCGCCGGCTCGGTGTCCGTGATCGTCCCTGTGTCTCGGTACTTCCAGAACGTCGAACCGCCGACGGCGGCATACTGGACGCCGTCTATGTTCAGGTAAGGCGCGAACAAGTAGTCGTCGATCAGGATATACCCGGCCGTGCAGGTGATCGCGATCGAGATCGTGAGGTCGTTCGTGTCGAAGTTCTGGAACCACTGGTCCGTGACCGCGCCGCCGTAGGTCGTCGACCCGAACCGGAGGAGCTGCCACCCGGTCTGTGCCGCGAGCGAGATCGAGACCGACTTGGAGCCGATCGTGAGCGTGACGGTGCCCGTCCCGGCTCCGATCTGCCGGTTCACGGCGATCTGCGAGAAGTAGGCGAGCGCCGCCGCGAGGCTCTTGTTCCCGGTCGAGAGCTTCTGCGAGTAGGTCCACGTCGAGGCCGCGCGGGCGTTGATCTTGAGGCTCGCCGGGGTCGTGCCTTCGAGCGCGCACGGGCGGTAGTAGTTCGTCGTGTCGAGGCCCGTGTCGGCCGCCGTCGCCGAGCCGCCGAGCGTCGTCGTCCAGTTCGTCAGGGCGAAGTCGGACGCGAAGCTCGTCCCCGTCGCCTGAGAGAAGCTCGGGTTCGGGGCGATCGACTGCGTCGTGTCGCCCGAGATCCCGACGATCGCCGTGTTCGTCCCGGCGCCGCGCGTCGCGTCGAGATACTGGAGTGGGTCGACGGAGGGCTGACCCGTAACGAGGAAGACCTCCTGGCCCGGGAGGGTCCCGCTCTGCCGGTCGGCGTTGCAGAAGAACGAGACGACGTCGGCGAAGGACGCCTCGAGCGGCGTCCCGTAGGGGTCGACGAGGAGGCGCTCGATCGTCCCGTTCCCGGTGTTCGATCCGCCGGCCGTCCACGTCCCGCGAGTGAAGAGCCGCGACTGGATCCGGTAGCCGGACGAAATGAAGTAGTTGATCAGGAAGGCGAAGATCGTTTCGTTCGTCGGCGTCGAGACCTTCGGAGTCGTCAGAAGCACGGCCTGGAGCAGAAGCGGCGCGAGCCACGTCGCACCGGTCGCGAGGAACTGCGCCGCGATCCCACGGACGAACGCGAGGGCGTTCGAGTAGGTCGTAGCCGGGCCAGAGGTCGAGCCAGGAGGCCCGTTGTTGAGGTTCGGCGTGTCGTTGTAGGCGACCTGGAGTTGCGTCAGAAACGACCCGGCGAAGTTCGCCCGCTGGTCGTCTACGAGCTTGACGGCGTTCGAGATCGCGACCCAGGTGTTCGCCCAAGTGATCGCCACGGTGTCACCTCACGGACGCGCCGAGGACGTGCTCCCTGGCGATCTTCTGGAACCGACGCCGGTCCTCCGGCGTCACGACGAGGTAGGGGCGCGGCGGGACGTCGATCACGAGCGCCCCTTGAGCCAGTGGCTTCGCGAAGCGCCGCCCCGCCGCGTCCTTCCGCGCGCCCTTGAGGCGCTTGATCCAGGCCCGGACGGTCCGCGCGAGGCTCGGCGGGATCGGGATCGTCTTCTTGCCGCCGAGCTGGACGTCGGAGGCGTAGGCGACGGTCGAGCCGACGACGACGCTCGGGGGGGCGACGGCCCAGGAGATCGAGTCGCGGAGCTCCCGCGTGTCGATCCCGGCCGGGCGGGGCTCCCAGCGGCGCGGGGGGACGGTCGAGCCGCCGCCGGAGAGGTCGGAGAGGATCCCCGCGGCGTTGGGGACCGAGCGAGGCGCCCACTTGATCCCGCCGCGCTCCTGGGCCTGGAAGGCGCCGATCGTCTTGCCGGTGAGGTAGGCCCCAATGGCGTCGAGCGCGGGACGGAGATCCCGCGCTCGCGCTGCGATCTGGTCGAGGGCGCCGCCCTTCTTGCGAGCCATGGCGCTGGGCCCTCTCAGGAGAATTCCGAGACGCTCCCGTAGGAGCCGCCTCCGGGCGTGGCGAGCCTCGGGACCATGTTCGCGAGTCGCCGGGGCTCGAACGGCGGGCCCGTAGCCGGGGTGCGCTCGGGGATCCAGTTCGAGTTCGTGGCCGGTCCGGCCATGGCCTCTGCCCCGGCGACCGAGCGGTAGCGGGCGAGGCTCGCGAGGGCGTCCTCCCACTGAGCCTTGAGGTCGGGCGAGGACGGCTTCGCTCGATACTGGAACAGCACGGCGAGCGTCGTCGAGACCGCCGCCATGACCGCCAGCTTCGCCGCGGCAGCGTTAGCGGCGACGGCGGAGGTGCTCGTGGCGTCCGTGTAGGCGACGCCCGTCTCGCCGTAGAACCGGCCCTCCGCGTCGTCGCAAGCGTCCTGCAGGAGGGCCGTCGTGATCGCCTGCTGAGTCGTGTTGTCCTGGTTCGTGAGCTGCGTCAACGTCGGCAAGGAGTAGCGAGCCTCGACCTCGGTGATTAGCGGCAGGGCCATGGCTCGCTACCCCCTCAGCCCAGGAGCCCGAGCTGAACGGACCCGGCCGGGGCCGAGAACTTCGCCGTCGGGAGAGCCGCGGCGAGGCCGTCCGGGAGCGGAGCGGAGGCCATGGCCGCGAGATCCGCCCGGGCCTTCACCTCGGCCTCGGAGTGGATCTGCTCGAGCTCCTCGCCGTTGATCGGACGCCCCGAGGCCCGCCGCTCCTGCGTGAGGTCCTCGATCGCCCCGGCGACGGCGAGGTGGTAGTCGCGGTAGCGCATGAGCGCCGACCCGCCGGGGGCCTCGGCGAGGCTCGGCCCGTTGCGCCCGTCGCTCCGCTCGAAGCGGAGGAACTGCTTCCACATGAGATCGCCGGGCTGCGGCGGGTTCGCGGGCGACGTGACGACGCGCTGGACGCCCCGGCAGGCGCCGGAGCGGTTGCGGAGGACGCGGAGCCGCTCGAACGAGAGCGCGTGGAGGATCGCCTTGACCTGATCGTCGGTGAGCTCGATCGTGAGCCCGTAGTGCTTGAAGACTTCCTCGGCGTCCTCGCCGCCCGCGGCCCACTGAAACGTTTCCTTGCGGAACGTCACCGAGGCCTGGACGCCAGGCGTGATCGAGCCGACGGCGAGCTCGAAGACCGGGGCGTCGGGCTTGAGCGCGACGAAGTAGCGCTTCGCCCGGAGCTCGACCGGGATCTCGGGCGGCGCGTCGGGGAGGACGCTGAGGAGGTTGTCCGGCAGCGGGTCCGACGACGACGTGACCGTGGCCGCCGGGACCGGCTTCGCGGGGGGCGCCGGCGGGCTCGGCGCCGTCGCGACGGTCGCGACTGGCGAGCCCTGCGACGCCTCAACGCCGGGCTTGCGCCCGACGTTGACGGTGAGGATCTCGGGGTCCCCGGGCGCGCCCGGGGTGACGTGCTTGGCGGCCATTGGCTAGCTCCCCTGGATCCAGTCGAGCGGAAGCATGAGGCCGATTCCGCCGCTCATGCGCGCGTAGACCTTCGTGAGGTTGAACTCGTTGGCGATGTCGGAGTTGCCCGGGTTCGCCCACCAGACGCGAAGGCCGTAGCGCGTCTGCCAGAACGGCCCGAACTGCCCGCCGCGCTTCGCGAAGTAGCTCGTGTTCGACGTGATCTTCTGCGTCGGAATGCACTGAACCGAGAGATTCGCGGCCTGGATCAGGTTCGTGATCCCGGCGAAGGCGCCGCCCTGAACTTCGAGATTGTAGAAGTTCTCGGTGGCCTCTTTGACGACGGTCATGTTCGCGACGTTGTAGAACATGCCGAGGCCCTGGGTGGCGATTTCCTCGGGGTTCTGCAACGGCTGCCCCTGGGTGTCCTGGAACTGGCCGTAGCGAATGAAGGCGGCCAGGATCATGGACTTGATCGCCTGGCTCGAGCCGACGCCGAAGCCGGAAATGATGTTCCCGCCGAGCGCGCCGAACCGGTTCGCGCCCGCGCCGTCGAGCGCCGAGAAGAAGCCGACGCCGTCAGGGGCCGTGGGAAAGATCGGCTGGAGCTGGCCGATGTCCCCGACCGCGCCGCCCGTGAGGAGCGCGTAGAACGACCGCTCCGGGAGGTAGGCGAAGGTGGCCCCCGACTCGCTCGCGCGCTGCTTCGCGAGGCCGAGTTGGTCGTTGCCCTCGTCGTCGAGGTCGAGCGCGGACGAGATCCCGAACGGCCAGTTGGGCGTGCGGAAAATCTTGGCGCTCGACGCGTCGGTCGGGATCGCCATTCCCTTGGGGGCGTAGCGAGCGACCGGCGCGCTCGTCATGTACGCGTAGGGCGAGCTCTTCGCGTTCGAGCCGACCCCGAGCTGCATGTACTGCCCGAGGCGCTTGTCGACGCCTCCGGCAGTTCGCTCGTAAGCCTGCTTGAAATTCGGGAGGATCCCGAGGTGGAAGAGCTCGTTGATCTGCGTCGTGGGGAATGCCATGGTCGTTCCTCAGGATCTCAGGTCGTGACCTGGCGCCGGGACCACGAGAAAACCTTGATCTGGTAGCCCATGGAGGAGCTCCAGGACGTGATCACGCCGAAGGCGATCTCGGCGCCGGGGTCGACGGAGGTGAGGGCCTGGACGTTGTCGTCGATCGCCCAGACGAGCGTCCCGGGCTCGGTGGCGGCCTCCCCGGGGAGGCCCGTGATCGCGTCGATCGAGCCGTCCCCGCCGATCAGGAACTCGCCCGTCTCGACCTGGACCTGCACGGTCCCGTCGCCGACGGGGATCGCGTTCTGAGTGCCGGACGCGACCGGGTAGATCATGGGGTCGTCGCCGGGCTGCGCGGCGCCCACGACGACGCCCATGATCACGCCGCCAGGGACGTGGAGGGTGACCTTGCCCGAAGTGAGGTCGACGATCGAGCCGACGTAGAGCTGATCGCTCGTCTTGATCACGCCGTTGACCGGCGCCGTCAGGTTGATCCCTTGCGCCTGAATCGGCGTGTCCGCTGCGAGATTCGCCACGGTCAGCCCTGCCCCTTCTCGGCGCCGAGCTGCGCCGCGTAGCTGTCGATCACGGTCTTGACCTGCTCGGGCGTGTGGCCCGCGTAGGCGCCCTTCTTCGCGTAGGGCATGGCCGCGGTGGCGGCGGCGCCTCGAGCTCCGCCCTCCTTGAGCGCGGCGGAGAACACCTCGCGGAACGGAGCCGGGACGCCCGAGTCGACCGCGGGGCCCTCGGCGGCGGGACGCCCGTAGCCGCCGAACGCCGGAGCGGCGAGGGGCTCGGCGCGCGAGACGGGGATCTCGGGGATCGTGGCGGCGAACGACTCGACCGCCCCGGGGCCCTGGGCGACGATCGCCGCGAACCGCTCACGCTGCTTGGCCGTCGCGGGCCGACCGAAGTGGGCCTTCCACGTCGCCTCGAGACGGCCGCGGGCGAGCTCGCGGGCCCGCTCGTTCTTGACCTCGGCGAGGCCCTCCTCGAGGGCTGCGATCCGGCCCGCGGAGGCCGGGTCGAGAGCCGCCGCGGCCGCCTCGACCTTCGCCGCCATGACGACGGGCTCGGCCGGGGTGGGCGACGGGTTCGCCGCGTAGGCGGCCATGGCCGGCTGCGCGGGCATGGCCGGCTGCGCCATGCACTGCTTGAGGTCGGCGAATCCGGCGGCCATGGCCGCAAGGACTTCCTTCATGGTGGGCTCCTTGGCCTCGTCGCCGTCCGGCTCGGCGTGGGGCGCTTCGGCGGCTGCGGTCTCGGTGTCGTCGCCCTCGTCGGGCTTGAGGTCTTCCATGGCCGCGTGCCTCCATATTTGGGCCAGCTCTCGGCGCGCGGACGCGAGCTCGACGTTGGCTCTCGAGGTGGGGGGGAACCGGTCGAGCGGCGCCTCGGAGTCGAGGAGCGCCAGCGAGTTGATCTCCTTGCGGTGGTCCGGGGAGATCTCGATCGAGCGGTTCGGGTAGTGGTCGAGCCAGCGCTGAAACGCCGCCTCGTCGCGGAACCTGAGCGTGGCGAACACGACGGGGCGCGTGCCCTCGCCCGGGTTGATCGCGAGGGCGCCGACCCTGGTGGGCTCGACGGTGCCGGCCGGCTCGACCTCGGAGACGCCGTCGTGGTGACGGAAGTGCAGCGGCGGGAGGTAGCCGCTGAGCCTCTTGCGCTCCTGGGCTAGCTCGACCGCGCTAACGAGCCAAGCCGCCGGGCGCGGCTCGCGCCCGGGGTGCTCGCCGTCGCGAATCTCGGCAAAGATCGGGACGTCCTCGACCGTGACCGAGCCGTCCGGCTGGCGCCGAGCGCGGTAGGACGCCCTGGGAGTCGCGTCGAGGAGAGCCGTGGTCACGAGGGTGACGCTAGACCGTTGACGCGAGCGCCTCTATGATTCAGAGTGGACGAATGCCCGGACCTGACGATCTTCCAGTCGACGAGCCCGTCCGAATCACGGTCGACAAGCCGACGCGACAGGCGATCAGAACCGCGGCGCAGAGCCTCGGCGTGAGTCAGAGCGAAGTCGTGAGACGGGCCATGCGGCCCTGGTTCGAGCGAGGGGCGGGGCGCCGTTACTGGCCCGCGGCCCCGAGGAGCGAGAAGTGACCGAAGCCCCCACGGTGCTGGGCAAGCGCCCAGCCGCCGAGCACCGGCCCATGCCGGGCTACGCGCTCGTGTTCCCCCTGTCCGCGCCCGACGCCCTGCCCGGTGCCCTGTGGATCCCCGCGGCTCGCCGGGCGGGCGACGGCCTCGGAGGGCACTTCTACGCCCGCGTCGTCGCCGTGGGCGCCCCGGCCATGACCCGGTTCGGGTTCCAGCTCGCGCCCGACGTGAAGCCGGGGGACCACGTCCTCTGCGCCCGCGGGTTCGGGACGGACGTGGAGCTCGAGGAGGGGCGCCACGTCGTCCAGCGGATCGCCGAGGGCGAGCGCCACGTCGGGATCGTCGCGACGTGGGAGCCTGGCGCGGCCGACCTCGCGGCGAAGCCGCTCGACGCGCCCGAGGCGCCGCAGGACGAGGACGAGGGCGGCCCGGAGAACGATCCCGAGGTCGAGGCGGTCCACGAGCAGTTCGAGCGGCTCAAGGCCCGCGGCCTCGCGGGCGGCGGGGAGCCCCTCGCGTGAAGGTCAAGAACCCGAGCGTCAAGAAGCCAATCCCTCGCGAGACGCTCCGCCTCATCGAGCGACTCCGAGACCGAGCGAACAAGGCCGAGGGGGAGCGCGACGAGGCGCGCTACCAAACGTCCCTCGTCGCGTCCGAGCGAGACAAGGCCGTCGCGGACAAGGCCACCGCCGTGTCTCAGATGCATCAGGCGTGGCGCGAGCGGAACGAAATGCGCGGCCAACACGAGCGAGGCCTTTCGGTCCTGGCGCTCGCCGAGGCCAGCGCCGTCGAGAAAGAGCGGGAGCGAGCGAGGGCTGCCAAGGAGGCGAAAATCTCGGAGGCGCGCGTGGCCGAGCGGGAGGCGCAGATGGCGGAGATCGCCCATCAAAACGAGCGCGCCGAGGCGCGGGCCCGGAACGCCGAGGCCGACTTGGAGCGGGTGACGGGCGAGCGCGATTCACTCAGGGCCCGCCTCGCCGAGCGCGAGGCCTCCCCGTGAGCGCCACGAGACCCTCGTGGCTCGGGATCCCGCTGGGCCAGGTGCCGCCCGAGTTCCGCATGGACGCTCTCGACGAGGGCGAAATGCCCGAGAAGCTGAACCAGGCGTGGCGAGACCTGAACGAGGCCCGAGCCGAGATCGCCCGGCTGCGGCTGGAGATCGACGACTTGAAGAAGGCGAGGGGGTAGACCGCGTGAGCGACGCGGAGTGCCGCCGGCTCGCTCGGGCCCTCGCCGCGGACCCGAGCGACGAGACGGTGCTCGAGGCGCTCATGGCCGCCGAGCGGCGAGCCGGAGTCTCCCCGCGCGTCCGGGCCACGTGGGCCGGGCGCGAGAGCGTCGTCCGGTGGGGCGCCTCGTCGAAGCACCCGCCAAAGGTGCTCGACTTCTGCATTCTCGGCGTCGGGCTCGCGACGGGCGGCGTCGTCGAGGCTTGGCCCGTCGACCAGTTCGGGGAGAACCTGGGCCTCGAGACGCGCGTCGTGGCGGAGATCCTGCCGGGCACGGACGGGGCCCCGCTGGCTCTCACCCCCGCGGCCTCGACCCAGCCGCAGTCGGTCGCGGAGGACGCGCCCCGAAGCCCGGCGTCTTCTCTGCCCCCGCCGGCACCCGCGCCCGCCCCTCCGGCACGTCCTCGCCAACAAGCGGAACCAGGACGCACCTACACTGGTATCCCAGAGGTGGAGACCAAGAGTCCCACACGGGGTCGTCGGCGCTCGCCGTGACGCCGTCCATGGCCCGGTGTCCCGGGCGCACGTCCGAGTCGAGCGTGGCGTCGAACCTGAACCCGATCCGCGTCCCGTGGGCCTGGAGCCGCTCGGCCTCGGCGAACCGGCCCGCCGTCGACGAGGTGGCGTAGTTGGTCCTCGCGACGTTCCGGGCGTAGGACTCGGGCCAGTCCCAGTCCCGGGCGATCTTCGCGGCGAGGGCGCGGGTCGGAGTCCCCGTGACGCGCCCGGCGACGAGGTCGCGCTGGACGGCCGCCGCAGTCTCCCGAGTCACGGCCTTCGCCGCGGCGAAGGCGTGAGGGTAGCGAGGGCCGGAGGGCGTCTCGACCGGCCCGTAGACCTCGGAGACGGTCAGCCCGAGGCGCAGTAGATCCGCGGCCCCGATCGGGTCGCGGGAGCGGAGGTCGCGGATCGCGTCGGCGAACGGGACGGGCGGGATCGGCGCGTCGGCGAGGGCCGCGCGCGGCTTCCAGCTCGGCCCCCTGTCGAGTTCCGCCGTGACCTCGGCGTGGACCTCCCGGAGCTCGCGGAGGGCCTTCCTCGCGGCCTCGGGCGTGGCGAGTTCCCCGGCGGGAGCCGCGGCCGCCGGGTCGGTCGCCGTCGCCCCGAACCGGAGCTCGATCCGGCCGGCGAGGTCGGCCGCGCCCATGACGCGGTTCACCGTGGCCTCGACGAGCACCTCCTCGTGGTCCGCGCTTTCGAGGGTGAGCAGCTTGGCGGCGATCTGCCCGACGAGGCGAGAGAGCGCCCCGGCCGCGGAGCGGACTTCGGCACCGAGCGACCGCTGGAGAGCTACGAGGGATCGCGGGACCGGCACTGGCTCCGCTCCTCGCGCTCGAGCGCCCGATTCAGTCGCGGCAAGTCCCAGTCGTCGATCCGCGCCTTCCCGCGCTCGGCCCGTCCGAGCCAGTCCACGCCCACGTTCGCGCGGTGGGCGAGCTGGACCTGCGTCAGCCCGGCCGCTCGGCGTCGCGCGGCGAGGCGAGCGCCGCGACCCTCGCGAGCCTCTGGGCTCACGGGCGCGTCCCCGTGCCGACCGGCGCGGGCTCGGCGGCGAGGACGAGGACGCCCTTGCCCGGGTCGTAGGAGAGGCGCGCGGGAGGAACGCCACGGACCCGCGCCGCGTCCGTGAGGACCGCCCGGATGTCGGCCTCCAAGGCCCGCTGGCGTTCGAGGAGCGCCCCGAGGGCGAGGCGCTCGGTGACCGAGGGCGGGAACGTCTGGGCCTCGCCCTGGGCGAACGCGAGGGCCGCCGTGAGCCCGACGACGAGGAGGGCCGCGGCGACGGCGAGGACCTTGGAGGCGGTGCGCGGGTCAGGCACGGGGGCCCTCACTTGCTCGGCACGGAGCCGAGGGCGGTCGTCCAGACGGCGGCGGTGTCGCCCGGACAGATCGCGTAGCCGAGGCCCGGTCCATACCACTCCGCGGTCCGGGAGCACGGTCCAGGCCCCGAGTGGATCGCGTAGCCAGCCCCGAACGGCTCCAGGTGGTGGGGCGGATACGCCCCGCCCAGGATCAAGCCCCCGGCCTCCGCCAGCGTCACGGCCTTCGCCTGGGCCACGGGAGCGGCCGGGGGAGGCTCGGGCCACGCCCGGAAGCCGTCCGCGGCGACCGGGCCCAGCGTGAGCGTCAGGGCGACGAGGATGGCGTGGCGCATGGTCACTCCTGCGAGGCGACGAGGACGACGGTGCGGACCTCGGCGCCGTCGCCGTCGACCGTCTTGGTCACGCGGACGCTGAACGACTTCCCGGCCACGCCGAGCTTCGCCGCGAGGTCGGCGAGAGCCTTCGCGCGGGCTGCCTTGGCCGCGGTCTCGGCGGCCTCGGCCTGGACGAGCCGGGCTCGGAACACCTTGACCGTGGCGCAGGCCGAGGCGCAGGACTCGTGGGCCACGAGCGCGGCCTTGGCGTCGGCCTCGTCGAACAGGGTGACGGCGACGGGCTCGGCGGCGAGCGCGACGCCCGCGACGAGGAGAGCGAGGAACGGGGCGATCTTCCGCATGGGCTTGGTCCTTTTCACGAGATCAGGAGGAGGAGTCGGTGATGAGCCCGAGGTTTTGTAGCTCCGTCAGCAGGTCCGCGAGGGCCGCGTTGCCGCCGCGAGAGCCGGTGACGGTGGGCTTGCTGATCGGCGTAGCCAAGCCGTAGAAGCCCATCTTCCCGCCGCTCACGCCGAGCGTGAGGGACACGTCGGCCGGGTCGAGGATCAGGTAGTCGGTGGTCGTCCCGGCGCCCGCGTTGTCGTAGTGCGACAGCGTGAGAGGGATCACGGTCGAGAGCGACATCGTCTGGAGCGTGACGCCCGTCGAGCCCGCGTGGAGTCCCAGCGCCGCGTCGCTCGCCTCGGCGTCGGAGAACGAGTAGATGAAATACGACGCCCCGAGGGTGCCTACTCCAGTGGCCGGGACGTAGGTCCGGGACGTGCCCGTAGGCCGAAACTCGTAGATCAGCGCGTGGTTGTCGGGGACGGCGGAGAACAACTGGTCGACCACGGTGGCGCCGACCGCGTCCGAGATCGTGGCGGAGGCGAGGGCGGCTTGCGCCTGAGTCGCCCACACGGTCGTGCCCGAGAACTGGATCGTCCCGGCCGTTCCCGTGCCCGTCGCCGTGCCGCAGACGAGGTTGACCGAGCCGCCGTTCTTGTCCGTGCCGACGCCGTTGCTGCCCGTGAGCGTGATCGTCCCGCCGTTGCCGGCGACCGGCGTTCCTGTGGTGACGTTGATCGCGCCCGCGTTGCCCGAGGTGGCCCCGCCCGCGCCGCTCGTCAGGGTCAGCGCCCCGCCCGCTCCGGTCGCGCCGCCGGCGCCTCCGGTCAACTGGGCCGCGCCACCGGCCGCCGAGCCCTGGCCCGCGCCGCCGATCACCCGGGCGATCCCGCCGGCCGCGTTGCCCGCCGCGCCCGCCCCGCCGACGAGCCCGGCGATCCCGCCGGCCCCGGAGGTCGAGCCGCCCTGTCCGGCGGTGACCGTCGCGGCCCCGGCCGTGCCCGTGACCGACCGGCCGGCGGTCCAGGTGACCGAGCCCGCCGTGCCCGAGCCGACGGCGTTTCCGCCCGTGCCCGAGAGCGTGCCGCCGATGTTGTTCGACGCGACGCCGGCCGAGGGCGTGAGGGTGATCCCGCCGCCCGCGCCCGAGACCGGAGTACCGCCCGCGAGGGTGATCGCCCCGGCCGCGCCGCTCGTGGCCCCGCCCGCGCCCGAGGTGATCGTGATCGCCCCGCCCGCGCCCGTGGCCCCGCCCTGGCCGCCCGTGAGCCGCGCGGCGCCGCCCGCGGCCGAGCCTTGGCCGGCCCCGCCGACGACTTGGGAGACGCCGCCCGTGGCGTTGCCGGCGGTCCCGGCTCCGCCCACGAGGCCGGCGATCCCGCCGTTACCCGAGGTCGAGCCCCCGGGCCCCGCCGTCCAGGTGATTGCCCCGGCCGTGCCCGTGGCGCTCTGCCCGGCCGTGCCCGTGATCGAGCCCGCCGCCGTCGCCCCCGTCGCCGCGCCGCCCGTGAGCGTGACGGGGTTCCCCGCCGTCGCCGAGCCGGCGCTAAGAAACAGACCCACGTCGGTGGGGCCGAGGATCTCGGGCGACGAGGCCGTGTAAGCCCCCCCGGTCGACCAGGTGAGGTAGGTCGACACGGACGTGGTCGCCGCGGCACTCGCCGCGAGCGCCAAGACAACGGCGAGGACGAGGGGGAGTCGGTCGCGGAGCTTCACGGGAGACCTCACTTGGCGAGCCTGGCTTCGAGCGCGGCGATCCGGGCCTCGAGCTCGAGGACGTGGCGCGCGCTCGTCATGGCGATCCGGGGGAGGTGCCGACCGTCGAAGGCGCCGACCGTCGTCGCCTCGAGGTCGGCGCGAAGGGCGTCGGCCCGGGCCGGGCCCTCGAGGGCCTCCGAGCCGAACCGCTCCTCCTCGACGATCGTGCCGCTCGTGATCGTCACGCCCCGAATCAGGTTCCAGCGGTAGGACGCAGAGCCCAGGTCGAACGTGGCGTCGGCGACGGGGAGGATCGAGCCCTTCATGGCGACGGCGCCGTTGAAGGTCGCCACGGTCCCGGCGCCGGGCACGGTCGAGGCCGTCAGGTTGCCGCCGACGACGGCCTGGCCCGTCGTCGGGTCGATCTTGAGGACGGTCGTGACGGCCGTCGCCGAGGAGACGACGGCGACCGAGAACGTGATCGCCCCCGAGCCCGTGGAGTTGTCGCCCGAGACGCCGGTCCGCAGGGCGAGGCCCGTCCCCGCGTCGCCCGCGCCCGTGCCGCCGGTCGTGCGGATCGTGACCGTCGCGGTCGGGGTGCCGCTGGTGACACCGTTGCCGATCACGAAGTCCGTGATTTCGCCCGAGCCCGAGCCCGTCACGAGCTGGTTGTCGGCGGTCGTCGAGACCGATCGTCCGAGCGCGATCGAGGAGGCGAAGCCGGCCGTGGATCCGATCCCGAACGCGCTCGCACCGGTCGCGGACGCGGTCGTCCCCTGGCCGATCGCTGTCGCGGCGATCGCAGAGGCCGAGGCGTCCTGGCCGACCGCCGTCGCGCTGTTCCCGGCGATCGCCTGGCTCCCGACGGCCGTGCCGCCGGCCGCGGACGTGGCCGCGAGGTAGCCGACGACGGTCCCGTCTCCGCCCACGTCGTCGTTGGCGCCCGAGCCGACGACGGTCCCTCTCGCGCCGTCAGCGGTCGAGCCCGACCCGAACCGCTCGGAGTTCGCCCCTGCCCCCGGCGACGAGATCGTGCCCGAGACGACGGTCAGGGCCGAGCCCGAGCCCGCGCCCGTGATCGCGACCGGCGTCCCGGCCGAGGCCGTCGTGATCGTCCGGCCGCCGTCGTAGGCGCCCTGCATGTTCGAGACGCCAGCCGATGGCGTCGTCGGGACCCACCCGTAGGTCGCCGAGTAGGTCGGGACCTGGCCCGCCGTCGGCGCGGACGAGACGAAGGCGACGCCCTGGATCTTCGCGACGGTCGGGCTCGGGTAGGTGCCCGAGAGGTCCCCTCCGGCCGGGCCCGAGGGAGCGCCCCCGCCGCCCGAGCCGCTGCCCTGGGCCGGGCCGAAGCCGCCCCACCCCGCGTGAGCGAGGAGCGGCAGGGCGACGAGGAGCGCGACGGCGGTCGCGCGTGCGGCGGTGCGGTGAGCGGTCACGCGGACGCCTCCGTGAGGGTGAGTGTCTTCCTGGCCTCGTCCTTCGCCTCGCCGTCGCCGACAGGGGCGCGCGGCGCCTCGGGGTCGGGGCGAGGCTCGGCGCCCACCGGGTCGCCCGCGCCGCCCGGAGGAGGCGCGGCGCCGGGGATCCCGGCCTGGCCCAGGAGCGAGCCCAGGGCGGCGGGCTCGAGGGCGTCGTCGTCGGGCGCGGGCTCGGTGAGCCCGAGCCGACGGTAGGCTTCTTTCTTCGAGACCGGGAGGCCGAGCTGCTTGGCGGAGAGGAGGACGCGGCCCTGTTGCTCGGGGTCGTAGTTCTCCTGCCCAATGATCGCGAAGGTCGGCGCGTCGGCGCCCCACAGGCCGAGCTCGAGGAGGTTCTCGCGGTTCTCGTCGAGGAGGATCGGGAGGACCACGCGGCTCGTCCAACAGTCCTGGAGCGGGGAGCGCATGAAGTTCGTGAGGGAGTCGGCTTCGTCCGCGCCGGTCTTGCTCTTCGCGTAGCCCGACGAGCCCGATCCTCCGGCCGTGGGCGTGACCTGGTCCGCCGCGCCGAGGATCCGCGTCCTCATTTCGCCGTCGAAGTAGCGGAGGAGTCCGAGCTGCGAATCGAGCGCGGCCGCAGGGAAGTCGATCGCCTTCACCTTCGTCTTCGAGTCGTGGGCGATCACCGTCCCCTGCAACTGCTTGGCGTAGGCGTTGACGGCGTTCTGCAAGATCGTGGCGGGCGACTGGCCGCGTGCCCCGTTGCCGAGGATCTCCACCTCGACGTCGAGGAGCCCCTGGCCGAACCGCTGGGAGAGGCGGAGGATATTTTGCAGAATGTTGGTGGCCGAGTAGAACGGCCAGTAGACGGACTGGGAGTCGCCGAAGCCGAAGCCGAGGCCCCACTCGCGCGTGTCGAAGACCATTTGAATGAGGCGGTTGAGCGGGATCGACTCCTGGACCGGGTGCCAGTCCGGCGAGAGGTTGTCGTGGTAGTCCTGGCCCCCGTGGAATTCCCAGTGCCACGTCGCCCGATCGGTCTCGCCCTCGGCCTCGCCGTCGAACACGGGCTCGCCCTGGCGCTTCATGCGAGGGCGCATGGACGGCTGGCCGTCGGGCCCGACGACGGGCTCGAGGACGCCGGTCGGGAGGATCAGGGACGAGTCGACGCGCCGCCCGTTGGGCTCGACGCGGATCCGGCGGAACCGGCGCTTGTCAATGTCGTCGACCCCGGCGACGACCGTCCACTCGCGAGGCTTCCCGTCGCCGATCGTGAGGATCTTCGTCTCGGTGCGGATCCGGCCCCAGGCGCTGCCCATGAACGAGGCCATGGTGAGGTTCCCGAGGATCTGGCTCAGGCCCCGCGTCTTCCGCATGAGCTGCTCGACGACGCCCGCGAGGTCGCGCGCCTGGCGCGCCTTGCCCTCGGGCCTCATGGACCACTCGGAGCCGACGACGTTCACCACGAGGTGGCGCTGGGCCCCGCCGATCGCGGGGTAGGCCAGCATTTTCTCGGGGGCCGCGGCGTCCTGTTGTAGGGCCGGGTCCGGGTCGGGGAGGCGCCAGCCCAGGACGCCCGTCGAGACGCCGTAGGCATACTGGTCGCCGTTCGTGGACTGGACGTTGTAGGGCAGGGGCATGGGGCGAGCCTACCAGCCCCGGGCCTTCGCCGGAAGAAGTCCGGCGAGACTCGGGCCCGTGGCGTCGGGGAGGCGGGAGGCCGCGGGGACGAACGCGGAGCGCTCCGTGCCCTCGCACACGCCGTCGGCGAGGGCGTCCACTTGGTCGTCGTGGGCGCCGTTGGGGAAGGACAGGAGCTCGCCCTCGAGATCGGCGAGCCACGCGACCGAGCGAGGGAGCCACACGGTCCCGGCCTCGAGCGCCGGGGTGGCGGCGAGGGCGCGGGCGACCTTGTCCTTGTCGCGGGGGAGCTCGCGGACGGGGACCCCCGCGGCCCGGGCCTGGTCGACGAGGGCGAGCTGGAACCCGACGGACTCGATCCAGACCACGTCGCAGGCCCACGCCTCGAGCGCGACGCGGCGGATCGTGGGGACGAGCTCGGGGCCCGAGACGCGGCCTCGGAACTGGTCGAGGAGGAACTTGTCGCCGGAGCGGGACTCGCCCCAGACCTGGACGACCGTGTAGTCGGCCGTCGTCTTGACGCTCGCGGCGAGGTCGACGGTGGCGTAGCGACGGAGGTTGCCGACGTGCTCGCGGCGCCCGTCGTCGAGGGTGAGCCAGTCGCCCTCGCGGGTGTAGTACTTGAGCCACTCGCGCTTGAAGAGCCCACCTCCGAGAGGGTTCGGACGCTGCTGGTAGAGCGCGGACCAGCCGTGCGAGCCGCTGGTCCGCCGCTTCACGTGGAGAACCTCGGCCGGCCAGCGCTCGGGCCATAGCGCCTCGCCGGGGGCGCGCCCGAGCGGATCGTTCTCTTCGGCGAGGGCGGGAAGAACGATCGTCTCCCACGCCTCTCCGCCCTCCCGGGCCTCCTTCATGATCCGCCCGGTGAGGTCGTCGTCGTGCCACCGTGTCTGGACGACGACGATCGCGCCGTTGGGCTCGAGGCGGGTGTAGAGCGTGGTCCGAAACCAGTCCCACGTCCGCTCGCGGTAGGTCTGGGATACAGCCTCCTCCCAGTTCTTGATCGGGTCGTCGACGATCACGAGCTCGGCGCCCTTGCCCGTGATCGCTCCGCCCACACCCGCCGTCCACATGCCCCCCTGGTGGCCCTGGAGGCGCCAAGCGTCGGCCGTTCGAGCGTCGCGGCGAACGTCCACTCCGAAGACGGCGGGCCCGTGAGCCTCGACGAGGTCGCGAGCCTCACGCCCGTAGCGCTCGGCCTGGGTCGCCTCGTAGCTCGTGAGGATCACGCGGCGGGTCGGGTCGACGCCGAGGAGCCACGCGGGGAGGAAGCGCGAGATCAGCTCGGACTTCCCGTGGCGCGGAGGCATGGACACGAGGAGGCGCCCGTTGGGCCGCGAGACCGTGCGGAGGATCGCCTCCTCGAGATAGGCGAGGTGGCGGGGGCGCTCGTAGGCGCCCCGAGTGGCGAGGCGCGCGAGGAGCGTGGGCGTGCCCCGAGCGAGACTCTCGGGGCTCTCTGGCGTCACGAGGGCGGCGGCTCGAGGACGCGCGCCGGGACGTCCAGGGGCACGGAGAACGCCCGCGCGGCGAGGGCGCACAGGTCGGCGACGATCCCTGGCCGCGAGAGGTCAGGGAGGGCCGGGCGCACGGTCGTCTCGACCTCGGCCTTCGTGGGCGCCGTGGCCCCGGGCAGGAGCTTCGCGAGGGCGACGAGGGCGTGCGCGTCGCCCTCCGTCTCGGCCTTCTCCAGCGCCGAGCGGACGGCGGCCTCCCAGCGCTCCTCGGGCACCGCCCGACGAGCGGCGGCGAGGTAGGCGGCTTCGGCCGCAGCCGAGGGGCGCCCCCTAGGATTGGCCGAGGGCTGCCCCTTCACGAAGGGCCGGCCCCGCGGTTTCTTCGCTGTTCCGCCGCTGTTAGCCACGGTTCCGCTCGCGGCTCCACCCTACCGCCCCCCGCCTCGCCCGTCGAGCCTTGACCTTGTCCGTTGCGACTGGTAGCGTGCGAGTCAGGAGGTTTCAATGAGTATGACGAAGGAGCGCCCGTCGTGCCTGTATCCGTCGTGCGAGGTTCGGTCGGCCAAGCGGAGCTTGTGCACGAAGCACTACTTCCAGGCCTATCGAGCGATCCAGCGCGGCTTGGCGACGTGGGACGCGCTGATCGCCCAGAAGAAGGCCGCTCCGAAGCAGAAGACCGGCCCGAAGCCTGAAAACTGGTTCGTGACGAGGCCCGAGGAGCCCCAAGCGCCCGAGGCGAAGGCGCCTCAGGCCTGACCGACGACTAAGACGTGCGAGAGGGGGCCCAGGACGAG
>OFQY01000174.1_pt1 | contig 29470 bp, 35 predicted proteins | sample 1542991 | NCBI WGS metagenome assembly OFQY01 (sample SAMN07774224, study PRJEB24372) | wastewater metagenome | isolation source: Exp Tend VB 10WW | collected 2016-02 | reverse complement strand
GCATCAATTTTGATAGCTAAGCTTTTTTTTATCCAGATCATCCATAGAAATTTATATACAGAGAAAGCTGATAGACAGTATGCTACACCTTCCGGGGATATATTTAGAAGAGGATCTATATTTTTCTCCAAAAAGGATTCTTCTTTAGTCGCAGCTGCAACTATATCAAATGGTTTTAAAATTGCATTAAATACAAAAGATATCACAGACCCTGAAAGCCTCTATCTAACCCTTGATCCATATATCGAAATGGATCACGATACTTTTATTACTCGCGCCTCAAAGAAAAATGATCCTTATGAAGAAGTTGCGGTACATCTATCAAAAGAAGAGGCCGATAAGATAAGTACTCTTGGATTAAAAGGCGTATCTATTTATAAAGACAATTGGAGATTTTACCCAGGCAAAACACTTGCTTCTCAGACTCTTGGATTCCTGGGTTATAAAGATGAGGATCGTTTTGGCCAGTATGGACTAGAACGCTCTTATGATAAGACTTTATCAAAACCCAAAGATGAATCTTATGTGAACTTCTTTGCAGAGGTTTTTTCTAATTTGCGCGACACAATTTCAGATTCTGATAGCAGGGAAGGTGATATTGTCACTACTATTGAACCAGCGACACAACACACTCTTGAATCTGAACTTGAGGGCGCATTTAAAACTTGGCATGCGGATCAAGCTGGTGGGATAATTATTAATCCACAAACAGGCGAGATATATGCTATGGCAGGATTTCCAAATTTCGATCCAAACGATTTCGGTAGTGCGCCGAATCTTGATGTATACAGAAACCCAATCGTTGAAAATGTATTTGAATTTGGGTCAGTTATAAAACCTCTTGTTATGGCAGCAGCTCTAGACAAAGGTGTAGTCACTCCAGATACCACATATGTTGATCGAGGTGTAGTTACTGTGAATAAAAAAGATATTATGAACTTCGACAAGAAAGCTCACGGACTATCTAGCATGCAAAGAGTTCTAGATGAGTCTTTGAATACTGGAATGGTGTTTGTGGAAAATAAATTGGGACATGATGATATGAGGAGCTATATGAAAGCCTATGGTATAGGTGAAAAGACTGGAATAGATTTGCCTAGTGAGACTAGTGGTCTTATTAAAAATTTAGAAAGTCCACGCGATATAGAATACGCGAACGCTTCTTTTGGTCAAGGTATCGCACTTACACCCATTGAAGCTGTTCGAGCTTTCTCATCTATTGTAAATGGTGGAAAATTAGTAAAACCGCATGTGGTCAAACAAATCAGATACGATGATGGGCTATCAAAAATAATCGATTACCCGATTACAAAATCAGGTATAATAAAAGAAGAGACATCAAATACAATATCAAGAATGCTCGTGCATGTGTTTGAAGCATATGATAGTGGTGCTCATAAGTTTCCACACTATAGTGTTGGCTCAAAGACTGGAACTGCTCAAGTGGCGATGGATAACGGGAAAGGGTATTATGCAGATAGGCATATGCACTCATTTTTCGGATATTTTCCAGCGTATGAGCCAAAATTTCTAGTTTTCTTATTCTTAAAAAATCCAAAGGAAGTCAAATACGCTTCTCAGACTTTGATTCCACCTTTTGTGAATATAACCAAGTTCTTGATGAATTATTATGATGTTCCACCAGATAGATAATGAAAAAAATATTTAAAAAAATTGTTGTAAAGATTCTTACGTGGCAAGCGCGTCTAGTGCTTTTGCGATATAAACCAAAAATAATTGCTATCACTGGATCTGTAGGAAAAACATCAACCAAAGATGCAATATTTACAGTTTTGTCGAAATTTAAAGTCGTTAGAAAAAGTGATAAAAGCTATAATAGCGAGATAGGTATCCCACTTACAATCCTAGGAGTTCCAAATGGTTGGAATAATCCAGCTATTTGGCTCGAGAATATTTTTAAAGGATTCTTACTTATCATTTGGAAAAAAGAATATCCAGAGTGGCTCATCCTTGAGGTAGGTGCAGGTAAGCCAAGAGATATAAAAGATATTGTGAAGTGGCTTACCCCTGATATGGTAGTTTTAACTAGGTTTCCAGATAGACCTGTACATGTAGAATTCTTTGGAAGTGTAGATAAAATAATTGAAGAAAAAAGCGCACTAGCTTTTGCTTTGAAGAAAAATGGAACCCTTATTCTAAACCATGACGATGAAGCAGTTTACTCGCTTCATGAAAAAGCTAAAAGACGAACTATATCATACGGAGAAAATGAAAATGCGACTTATCATATAACTTACCCTGCGTATGCTTATGAACCAGGTAGCGATGGTAAGGTACCGGCAGGAATAAATTTTAAATTAGAATACAATGGAAATACTTTTCCAGTAATTTTGCCACACGTTATAGGGATGCACTATATAGGTTCTGCGATTGTTGCCATCGCAGTGGCGCATGAGATTGGTTGCGATTTACTTTCATCTATTGATGCGATTTCTATATACAAAACTCCGCCAGGAAGACTTTCTCTGATCGAAGGGATCAATGATTCAACCTTGATCGATGATACTTACAATTCTTCTCCTGTCGCTGTTAGCGCAGCACTAAAAGTATTGAAAGATTTAAAAGCCAAAAGAAAGATTGCTGTTCTTGGTGACATGCTTGAGCTTGGTAAATTAACTGAGCAGGCACATAGGGAAGTAGGTGAAGAAGCTGCAGACATTGCTGACATATTGGTTACAGTTGGGCCAAGATCCAAATTTATAGCATATGGTGCAATAGATAAGGGTTTTAAAGAAGCTAATATCAGATCTTTTAGTACTTCTTTGGAAGCCTTAGAATACCTCCAAAATACGGTCTCTGAAGGGGATTTGGTACTTTTAAAGGGTTCGCAAGGGATACGCCTAGAAAAGGCTACAGAAGCGATTATGGCTCATCCTGAGCAGGCCTCAAAGCTCCTTTGTAGGCAAGATAAAGAGTGGCAAACAAGATGATTAAGATTTACGAGTTAAAAATTAAGAATAAGGTGCTTGTAAATAAGGGTATATTTTGCTATTTTACATTAGTAATTTGTAATTAGTAATTAATTATAATATTGTGGCCCTATCGTCTAACCAATTAGAATATAGCGGACATCGCCTAGAGAAGGCGTAAAATTCTCAAATGGCCCTATCGTCTAACGGTTAGGACATCGCCTTCTCAAGGCGGTAATCAGGGTTCGATTCCCTGTAGGGTCACAAATTGACAAATACATATTTTTATGCTATTATGTAAAGAGTAATAGCTCTTTAATATTTTTGGATTGTTGGGTTACCCCTGTCTCTTTTTAGGGGTTAGAGGTAACCCATTCTTAACAATTCAATTTATAAAAATGAAACAAGCGAAACTAATATTTTCTATGGATAGAAGGACCGTTCATATTGAATTTGCAAACGGGAAAGAAAGTCTCGACTTCGAAAGTAAAGAAGAAGCAATCCACGGTATTAACGAATGTCAGGCAAGAGGTAAAATAACAAAGGAAGAAGCAAAACAATTTTTAAAAGAAATCAGTTTGGCTGATAATCTTCCTAATCACAATAAGACCATATCTTTACTGCCCCTGATGCTGCTTTCTGCATTATTCAATTCCATAATGGAAGAACCGGAGAAAGTTGTTGACCCTTACGTTGAACTTTGTGATTGTGGAGACAAAAGGCCACATGCATATGTTTACAACGGCAATGGTAAACAAATAAGTCCATTATTCCAATTCAAATCAGATGGACTTGTTATTGTAGAACATCTGTTGAGGTCAGAGAGGATTGATGAAGGAGATAGTGCTAGGTTAAATACTTTAATTAACCTCCTCAAACTTCCCGAGGATTCAATTTTAAACTGAGAATTTTAAAGTAAGGAATTATACCAACCAGTGTCATAGCTGGTTGGTTTTTTATATTTGGTTATAAGTAATTTAGGTTTTTTCATCATATTATCCTATTGACTTTTTTAATTAAACATGCTATAAAGTTTTCAAGCAAATAAAAGGGAAGCCGAAAACTTAATAGAGTAGGCAAAAACACAAAATAATACTGAAATGAAAGACTTATTATTGCAACTGCTTTCAACAATGGGACTGATGTCCGTTGACCTGACCAATTTTGCCATAACAGGCTCACCTGTAAAAAAAGGTGAAGAAGTGTTAGGTGAAATGAATGACCTTGAAAAGACCTGCTTCGCCTTCCTGGAATTACAGCAGAATAATCACAAGGAACTTCACAAGAAAATGGATGCGGTGGAAGAAGGCTCACCTGAATTCCTGGAATTGCAAACCCAGCACTGCCTGCTGAAAGAATCTACAAAAATTGCATCCGGCCTTATGTGGGGATCAATACACAGCAGGTTCCCAAATGCAAATGGCTTCAACGGCGTAGGTGTAAGGGATGGTAACCAGGTGGTAAGAACCCCGAAGACAGATGAAGACCAGGAAGATGGATTTCCTTTCGGCCTCGGTGCTCACATGATGATTATCGGTATCGGCAACCGTGGCTGATAAAGCCAACAAAAATTTTATCCGCTTTTGGAAGAGAAATCTGCCAAAAGCGGATTTCTCGTTATTGGTATAATTTCTACATTGCCACTAATACAATTCCCACGATTACAATTATCGCAGCAAATGCTTTTTGTAAAATACGCCCTTCTTTATAAAGTTTTCCTCCAGCTATTGTAGTTATAAGTGTTGAACTACGATGAATAGCAATTGCTATTCCGATACTTATTAAGCTGATTGTATAAAGATGAGTAATTCTGTATCCAAGGGTCAGTATGGCTATTATGATTATCAATAATATTTGTTGTTTTGAAGTCTTAGCAACATGTTCAAATTTATTTTGCTTGACTTGTAAAAGTACAAAGTAAAACAAAGCTAAAAATAGTTGATAGTAAAATAGATATAACTCAGGATTTACATGATATTTCGAAAGCATAGCTTTACACAACACGTCTGTGATTCCGTATAATAATTGCGCAATAAGTATGAAGTGAATATATTTATTGGAGAGTATATTTTGAAAAGGGGAGAATGGATTCCTTATATTTTTTAACTCAAGTATGTATATACCAAAAATTATAATCACAAGTCCTGTAACTTGTAATACATCTAGGTATTCTCTTAAAAAAATAAATCCAAGTATTGCAGCTATTGCAGGGCCAATAGCAATAATAGGAGATACCTCGCTTATTTCCATATGCCGTATACTTCTGACCACTAGTAGAAATGCCACCCCACCAATTATTGCAGTTAATGCGATAATTAATAGTGGGACTAATTCTAATACATGTCCATCATTAAATATGAAGTAAAAAGGTAGGCTGATCAAAAGACAATAGAAGGATAAATACGCAGAAAATTCTAAAGCATGTTCTTTTACTAAAGCCTTCTTTTCTAATATAGAAGAAGTCGATAATAAAATTACTGAAATTATTGCAAATGAAAGCCACATATAAATATAAAGTTCAATTATATCATTTTTAAATATAAAAAATCCCCGGATTAGCCGGGGAAGAAGAATGTCATTATCAATATTGCAATATAAGTCCACAGAAACAGAAAGTAGAAAAGAAGAGTTTGTATATAGCTTGATCACCTGGCCTAGGGTCTTTCTCACCTAAACAATATAAGCATACTTCGTCATATTCCTCCCTGTAGGAAAATTCAATTTCAAGCATACCTAGTTCATCATTGAAAGCTGGGAATATTGGCTCTTTGTAATACATATCAAGTGGAGTAAAATCTTGTCTTGGGACAATTATTCTCTCACACATTGGAATGCAAACATACAAATCTCTAATAGGTCTATTATTCTTCCGCAAGAATTCATACAAATTACTCAAAGCTCTGTCTCTAAGTAATTTCTCTGTTTTGAAATATTTTTCATTGGGTGTTATGAGTTTCCTGTCCTTATCTCCTTTTTTAGTTTGCAATGTGCATCCTTCAATATTAAAGAATTCAGAAAGTATCACATTGGCTTCGCCTAAAGGTTGATTTTGAAAGTTATTCAGAAGTATTTTATCTGATACATAGAGGTTCTCGCTGTTATTAATATGGCTATTTGTCATGCTTATTGGTTTTAGAAGGTTCTTTGAAAGGGTTTGGAAATTTAGAAAAATATTACTATTGTTTTATATTTTAGTCAAATCAATCCATATGCTATAATAAAACTATTATAATAATTTAATTAGTAAAAATGACAATACATATCCTAGGAAGTGTGATTTTTGGTTTATATTTTATCTACAATGGTTTCAATCATTTTAAAAATGAAAAGGGAATGACTGGTTATGCAAAGAGTAAAGGAGTTCCTTCACCTAGACTCGCTGTTCTTATAGGGGGTGCGATGCTAATTATCGGAGGACTTGGATTTGTTGTTGGCCAAAATATGGGTCAATCAGCAGTACTATTGCTGATCTTCTTGGTCCCTACGACTTTCATGATGCATGCTTTTTGGAAAGAGAAAGATCCTATGCACAAGATGAATGAGACGATTGCTTTCATTAAAAATGTAGCATTAATCGGGGCACTGCTTATGAACGTTTGGTAATCCATAGATAATAAAACCCCCTCTATAAGGGGGCTTTTATTATGATATAATCGGATTTATGAATAATGTAGGAACTCTATATATAGTAGCAACCCCGATAGGAAACTTAGAAGATATAACTTTGCGCGCCATAAGGATTCTAAAAGAGGTTGATTGTATTTTATGTGAGGACACTCGCACTACAAAAAAACTTTTAGATAAATATGATATTCATACAAGGACATTAAGCTACAACGCACACAGTACCAATTCAAAAGGCTCACTGATAATGAAAATGCTAAAGGAAGGTCAGAACCTTGCGTTGGTCTCTGATGCAGGGACTCCTTGCATATCTGACCCAGGAGTGATGCTAGTATCGGATGTGCGCAAAGAATTCGGTAAAGATGCCTGTGTTGTGCCAATACCTGGACCAAGTGCGTTGATATCTGCATTATCAGCAAGCGGAGTATCTTCTGCCACTTTTACTTTTTTAGGCTTTCTGCCACATAAAAAAGGAAGAGAGACTTTATTTAAACAAATTGCGTCTTCTGAGGAGGTAACTGTTTTCTATGAATCAACACATCGCATTTTAAAGACACTAGAATCCCTAGATAACCATGCTCCTTTATTTAAAATAGTTATTGCTCGAGAGCTAACAAAAGAGTTTGAGCAATTTGTTGAAGGTACAGCAAGAGAGGTACTAGAATATTTTAATGATCATTCGGACAAACAAAGAGGGGAGTTTGTTGTGATTGTCGTACCAAAGTAAATAAGTTATAATTGGATTTATGAGAAAAGAACGCACATTGTTTATACTTGGTTTTTGGATACTAATATTACCTTTTACTGGTTTTCCACCATCTTGGAAAACAGTATTTTATTTTCTAACCGGTTTGTTTGTTATATATATGGCCTATCTATTTTATATCCAAGCTAAGAATAAAATGCCAAAAACCGAAGACCAAAGTAAATCTTTTGTTGATAATATTGGTAGCGGAGAATAAGAGAGATGCCACCTAAAAAAAATAATATAAAATGGCTGATATTTATAATCATACTGATTGTTGTCGGTGTTGTTTTTTACTACTTCATACCAATTTTTTTTAGTACTATCAAATATGAGCAGAGTAGTGATTTGGTTACTAAAGATATAATACAGAGTACAAAACCAGGAGATGTTATATCAGAAAATCATGCTATAGTTAACCCTTCAACAATGTCTGTTACGCATATTCAAACTCCAGATAAAGTAAAAGCAGTGTATGTGTCTAGCTGGGTCGCAGGTTTATCTAAGTATAGAGATCCGATAATAAAATTAATAGACAATACTGAACTCAATTCAATAGTTATCGATGTAAAAGATTCAACTGGGCGCATTGGATTTCCAGTTTCTGACCCAGAGCTTGCCAATGAAAAATCTGTTGAAAATCGCATAAGGGATATTAGATCACTGACCAATTTATTACATCAGAAAAATATTTATATCATTGGTCGGGTTGCAGTATTTCAGGATCCATTCATGACAAAGAAAAGACCAGAGTGGTCAATAACAAAAAAAAGTGACGGAACTGTTTGGAAAGATAGAAAAGGTCTGTCGTTCCTAGATCCAGCTAACAAGGAAGTTTGGAAATACATAGTTTCAATTGCGCGCGATGCACATGCTCAAGGTTTTGACGAAATAAATTTTGATTATATCAGGTATCCTTCAGATGGAAATATGAAAGATATAAATTACCATTTAGCTAAAGGCATAACTCGCTCTGATAATCTAGAAAGTTTCTTCAAATATTTATCACAAGAAGTAAAGAAAGGTGAAAACATTCCAATGTCAGCTGATTTATTTGGTCTTACGACTGAAGCAACAGATGATATGGGAATTGGGCAAGTCTGGGAGAAAGCTCTACCTTATTTTGATTTTATTGCACCTATGATCTATCCATCCCATTATCCTCCTGGTCAAGATGGGTTTAAAAATCCAGCAGAGCATCCATATGAAATTATAAATAAAGCCTTAATTGGTGCAATCAAGAAAACCAAGCTCATACCGAATCAATCTATAAGTAAGATTCGTCCTTGGTTGCAAGATTTTGACCTAGGCGCTACTTATAACGCAGATATGGTTAAAGCTCAAATGAAAGCAGTATATGACAATGGATTATCTTCATGGATGCTTTGGGATCCAAGCAACAAATATACTCCTGGAGCCTTAACGCTTGAAACTCTTCCATAATTCTGCAATAATGAGCTCTAATGAAATACCTACTTATTAAACAAAATCGCAGAACAGTACTATATTCTTTTATATCTCTTGCCCTACTTGCAGGAGTATTTGGTATAGGTTTTTACTTTGGTTATGCTCATAAACCAGCATCAGAAAAAATATTAACTATTTCAAACAAAGATCCACTAACTGAAAACAATGCAGATTTCAATTCTTTCTGGAAAGTCTGGAATATGCTAAATGAGAAATCTATTTATGCTAAAAAAGTTTCTGATCAAGATAGAGTTTGGGGAGCTATAAAGGGTATGGCTTCTTCCCTTGGAGATCCATATACAGTATTTTTCCCTCCACAAGAAAATAAATTATTTAATGAAGAGATCCGAGGTTCTTTTAGTGGAATTGGTGCGGAAATTGGAATGAAAGATAAAATCCTAACCGTAGTTTCTCCAATTAAAAATTCACCTGCAGCAACTGCAGGAATTAAAGCTGGAGATAAGATCTTAAAAATAGATAAAACTGAGACCAATGATATGACAGTCGATAAGGCCATCAGCTTGATTCGTGGTAAAAAGGGGACAGAAGTTATGCTTACTATATTTAGATCTGGCGAAAAGACGACACGAGAGATAAAAATTATTAGAGATGATATAAGTCTTCCTACGATCGATACAGAACTTCGTTCTGATAATATATTTGTTATTAAATTCTATAGTTTTTCTGAAAATTCTTCAGTTCTATTTAGTGATGCGTTAAGTAAATTTATAAAATCTGGCTCGCATAAACTTGTCCTTGATATGCGCGGTAACCCAGGAGGTTATTTGGATGCCGCTGTAAATATTGGTAGTTGGTTTATAGATGAGGGTAAGACGATAGTTAGTGAAGATTTTGGAATCAACAGAAAGCCAATCATTTATCGAAGTCATGGACCAAGACTTTTTAGTGACAATTTCCCATTTGTGGTATTAGTTGATAGTGGTTCTGCTTCCGCAGCAGAAATACTCTCTGGGGCGTTAAAAGAGCACAAGATTGCAACAATCGTTGGTCAGAAGACATTTGGTAAAGGATCTGTTCAAGAACTCCTACCAGTCACAGAAGATACATCTCTGAAAGTTACTGTGGCAAGATGGCTTACTCCAAACGGTCTATCTATTTCTGAACATGGTCTTGATCCAGATGTTGTTGTTCCAATAACTCTAAAAGATATAGAAGCTAAAAAAGATCCACAGATGGATAAAGCCGTAGAGATTTTAACAGCTAAACCATAGAATTATGAAAGTTATTTTACTCACAGATGTTCCAAAAGTTGGTAACCGTTATGATATAAAAGAGTTTAAAGATGGCTATGCTATCAACGTGCTAATATCCAAAGGGTTAGCTGAGATGGCGACACCTCAAGCTCTTGGTAAGCTTGCTAGTAAAAAAGCTGAGATGGACAAAAAACGCAAAGAGGAAGAAAAAATATTTGAATCACTAATTTCTAATATAGACAATACAACTGTCACGATTTTAGCAAAAGCAAACGACAAGGGGCATTTATTTAAAAGTATAAGCACAAGTGATATTGCCAAGGCTATCAAAGAATCTTTGGGTGTTGATGTAAACGAGGATTCAATAATAATTACTGGTCATGTAAAAGAAGTGGGTTCTCATAAAGTTATAATTAAAAAAGGGAATAGGGAAGGTAAGTGTGAGATAATAGTAAAAGCACAAAATTAAAAACTCCTCAATTGAGGAGTTTTTAATTAGATTACATGAACTACTTTTTTTACTGAAGATGTTCGGTTGAAGTTTGTCTTTCTCTTGGTTCCAAATTTTATTGTGCCTGCTTTTAATGCAAATAGTGTATGATCTTTCCCCATTCCCACATTTGTTCCCGGGAGAATTTTTGTACCACGTTGGCGAATAATTACAGACCCCGCTTTTGCTACTTCACCAGCATAAAGCTTAGTACCTAAGTACTTTGGTTTTGAATCTGTTAAGTTTTTGGCGCTACCGCCGGCTTTCCTATGTGCCATATAATATCTTTAAATGCTCGCCTAAAGCTTTTTTATTATTTATAATAGTATCCATGAGTATACATGATATATTGGCTAAAATCAAGGGAAGGGCAGGAATAGACCATATAACCCTCATAAATATCATAGTTATAGTTTTAGTAGGGATTTGCTCATTTGGACTAGGTAGGCTCTCCTTAGGAAATACACAAATTGATGAGCCCATAACAATAACTGGCTCACTAGATAAAAATAGTAACCAAAAAATTAAAACACCTGATATAGATAATAATATTAAAAGTATTAACACACTTTCAAAAGGGCAGTATGTTGCTTCAAAAAATGGTAAACTATATTACAGTATAGGGTGCTCTGGTGTAAATCGTATAAAAGAAGAAAATAAAATTTGGTTTGAAACCAAAGATGAGGCAGAGAAATACGGTCTAACCATGTCCTCAACTTGTAAATAATTTATGAAAATTTTTAAGCATTTGATTTTAATAGTGTTTATAATAGGGGGCTTACTTTTTGTTGCTCGTGAGGATGTTAAGTCAATCTACCAAAAAGTTCTCTCTTACGTATCTACAAATATAAAAAATATAGATACATCTAAGATAAAAGATAGTATTGTTTTAACTAAGGAAAAAATACTAAATACAACTACTTCGGTCAATACACCAGGCGCTTTAAAATCCGAGAACTCCCTTGTATATAGCGCAAGCTCTGTAAAACTATTAGTCAGAGAAGTTATAGATATGACGAATAGGAATAGAGCTGATAATGGTAGACTCTTTCCATTTAAAGAGAATTCAAAATTGGATTCGTCTGCTCAGAAGAAATTAGACGATATGCTCAACTTGCAATATTTTGAACACGTATCACCAAGTGGGATCAGTGTTTCTGATTTGGCTAAGAGTTCATCTTATGAATACATAATAATAGGTGAGAATTTAGCCCTAGGTAATTTTAAAGATAGTAAAGCCCTTCTTGATGCATGGATGGCAAGCCCAGGACATCGTGCAAACATCTTGAACAATAAATATACTGAAATAGGTGTAGCTGTCGGGCACGGTATGTACCAAGGCCGTGATACATGGCTTGCAGTTCAGCACTTTGGAGCTCCAAAAAGCTCTTGCCCATCTATCGATGAAGTTATTCGTGGATCAATAAAAATTTTAGAAAATAATATAAAGAGTATGGATTCTGATCTTGCAATTAGAAAAGGACGAATAGACAGTGGGGTAGTATATGATGGAAAGACCCCAAATGAGCAAATTTCCGAATATAATAATCTTATTGTAACTTACAATAACTTTATAAAACAATTGAAAGAAAAAATTGATTCCTATAATGCGAGCGTAAAAGCATTTAATTCATGCCTCTCAAGTTATCTACCAACTGGAGTTACAAGTCATTAAAGGGGAGCATTGGAACTATACCTTTATAGCCCTTGTATAAAAGAATACCAATGTCGCACAATCAAGCTATTGCCCCAGACTAACTGGGGATAACTCAATTTTCCCTTTATATTGCGTTTAACTTGCTTGATATATAATGCGATCCTGCCTAAGCTTGGGCTTGTTTAACAGATTATTAATTACCCATTGTCCCGAAAGGGATGAGGCCTCGAAAACCTTATGCTAGCAATGGTCTTGTATGTTTTTTCAATATACTGTTTATTTAGTATAATTGATTGATAAATACTTTCTGCTTTGCAGTTGGGAAAGATACTCTTTCTCATCAAAGTATTTAGGTACAAGCCCAAAGACTAGCATCTCTGGGCTTTTGTATTTTTATGCAAAAATATATAAATGAATTCATCGAGTTCAAAACGGGAGGAACATTGAAAATGTCTTCCGCTCGTGACTATCTTAATTCACTGAATAAGTTTCAGAGGATCGTAGATAAACCTCTCGAAGAAGTACGCAGAGAGGATATTATTAAGTTTAGAAATATTTTAAATATGAGCTACGCCCCAAAAGCAGTAGAGCATCACTTTAATATACTTCATTGTTTTATTAAGTTTTGGAATCCAGAGGTTAATTGTATCTCGCATGAGCGGATAGAAATACCAAAGGCACGATCAAATCCAAGACTTACTATAACGGAGACAGAGCATAAACAAATGCTTTCAGTTTTGGCAGAGAATGATTATAACGAATTACAAAAAAGATTATGCTTACAACTTTTTTGGGATTCGGGTTGCAGAGTAGGGGAACTGTGCTCAATCAATTTGGAAGATATAGATTTTGACAACAGAAAAGTTAAAATCTTTACAGAAAAAACTAAAAAGGAACGAGTATTGTTTTGGAGTGAAGATACGCACAAAACTTTATGTAAAATGCTTCCTATTCGGTGGGAGATCAAACGAAGCAAAGCCTTATTAATAGGTTTATATAACAGTGGCGAATATTCTGATCGACTCACCCCTAAATCAATTCAGAGATGGTTTAAGGAGATAAAATATCGAGCACATATTACAAGAAGGATCGTTCCACATAGCTATAGACACTCACGAATCCAACGCTGGGTTGGTTCAGGTATATCACTTATCGAAGTATCGTATCTATCGGGACACCAAAATATCTCATCATTAGAGCATTATATGAGACTTGGAGCGACACAAGTTGAGGCTATAGCACGAAAGGCTATGTAGATGTTATTATCAAATTAATTAATTCTAAAAATTTATGCAAAAAGATTTTGATTCTTGGAACAAAGAAAAAAAGCAAGTAGACTCTAAAATTATAGGTTATAACTTCTTCTATCATGCTCGTGAAGTATGGTGGTGTGCGGTTGGTCTTAATGTTGGAGTAGAATCGGATGGTAAACACCAAAATTTCGAGAGACCTATATTGATTGTTAAAAAATTCAATAAAGACCAGTTTTGGGGAATACCTCTAACAAGTAATGAGAAGGTAGGGGAGTTTTACCAAAAGATAAAACATGACGGTGGAACATCGTGGGCTATTCTTTCGCAAATAAAGGTATTTAGTACAAAGCGACTATTACGAAAGATTGGAAGGATACCCGATGGGGAGTTTGAGACGGTTATAAACCGACTAAAAGCCTTAATATAGAAAATCGAAACCCCACGTCTAAGGTGGGGTTTCTCGGAGCCCGAAGGCACTAATAGATATAGTATATACTTATCAGTATTAAAGTCAAGAGGTAAATTTAATTCAAAAACCTTTGATTTTCAGTGCAACTCCTTTATAATTGGTTGTATGGAAACAGAAACTAAAATCTGTCAAAATTGCAAGCAAGATTTCGCTATTGCAACAGAGGATTTTTCATTCTATGAAAAAATGAAAGTCCCTCCTCCAACCTTTTGTCCTGAATGTCGTCTTAAACAAAGACTTATCTGGCGTAACGAAAAAGCTCTGTATCGCAGAGAATGCGATTTGTGCAAGAAACAAATAATCTCTATTTATTCTCCTGACAAGCTATATACAGTTTATTGTAGAGAATGCTTCCATAGCGACGAATGGGATCCATTGTCATTTGGTATCTCGATTGACCTCACTCATCCATTCTTAGAGCAATTCCGAGAACTGCAATTACGCGTTCCTCGTATTTCTTCTTTTGTATTTCAAAACACTTCAAGTGAGTATGTAAACGGTGCAGCATATAATAAGAATTGTTATATGATTTTTAGAAGTGATAGTAATGAAGATTTGCTCTTTAGCTATTCGACTTCAAATTCTCGCTCGTCATCTGATCTTTTAAACTGTAATGAATGTGATATGTGTTATGACTCTACTGGTTGCTCCAAGTGTTATCAAGTAATTTCATCAGAGGACTGTTCTACCTCACAAAATTTAATTCTCTGTAAGAATTGTATAAACTGTCAGGACTGCGTAGGATGTGTTAACTTACACAATGTACGATACGCAATTTTCAATGAAGTATATACAAAAGAAGAGTATTTAAAGAAGCTTAAAGAGCTGGGAGTAGAGTCTCGTTCTAATTTATCGCAAATCAAAGAGCAATTAAAAGATTTTCAAATACAATTTCCTGTAAAATATTTGCACGGATTACACAATGTTAATGTCTCTGGCGATTATGTATCAAACTCTAAGAATGCCCTTGTCGCTTTTGATTCGGATGAGATAGAAGATTCTAAATTTCTTAATCATGGTAATCAAGCAAAAGATTCCTATGATTCGTATGTTCTTGTAGACAAAAGCGAGCGTGCATATAACGTCGTGAGCGGGATAGCTCTTAATAATGTGCTTTCTGGAAATTGCATCTGGCATGGCTATGATATTTCTTACTCTGATACATGTGAGAATTCTCACAATCTGTTTGGTTGTGTAGGGTTAAAGAAAAAGGAATATTGTATTTTAAATATACAACTTACGAAAGAAGAATACGAGAAAATTGTGCCTAAAATAATTCAAAATATGAAAGATATGCCTCTAAAAGATAGAGGAATGCACTATACATATGGAGACTTATTCCCAGAGAGCTTTTCGCCTTTTGCATATAATGAAACAGTAGCACAAGAGTATTTTCCTGAAGACAAGGCACGTATAGAAAAAATAGGTCTAACTTGGAAAAAAGAAGAAGATAAAAAGTACGATTCTACAATAGAAGCTGAATCTACCTCTGATCAGATCAAGGGTGTTGAGGATTCAATTACCAAAGAAATAATTGCCTGTGCTCATAAAAATAACTGTAATCACCAATGCACTAACGCCTTTCGCATAACTCAAGATGAGCTTAATCTCTATCGGAGATTGAACGTCCCGTTACCGCTATTATGCTTTAATTGCAGGAATGGAGAGCGAATCGCTAGGCGCAATCCTTGTAAACTGTGGCATCGATCATGTATGTGCGATAAACCAAATCACGATCATACCAACAAATGTCCGAATGAATTTGAAACATCTTATGCTCCTGATCGACCAGAAATAGTCTATTGCGAAAAGTGTTATCAGAAAGAAGTATTATAAAAAATAAATGAACACAGAAACTAAAATCTGCCAGAACTGTAAAATCTCCTTCCAAGTTGAATCTGATGATTTTTCATTCTATGAAAAAATAAAAGTTCCTCCGCCGACATTCTGCCCTGAGTGTAGGTTTCAGCGTCGGGCGGCATGGAGAAACGAACGGAATTTCCACAAAGTGGTATGCCAAGCTCCGGGGCATTCGGAATCAATCATTTCCATCTTCAAAGAGCCCTATATTATCTATGATCAGAAATATTGGTGGAGTGATGAATGGGATCCGTTTTCATACGGTGCTGAGTATGATTTTTCAATATCATTTTTCAAGCAATATGATTTCTTGTTGAAAAAGGTTCCACTCCCATCTTTATGGTCATACGGAATGGTCAACAGTGAATACACCAATTATTCCGCTAACAGCAAGAATATTTATCTCTGCTGTTCTGCCAGCAATTGCGAGAATGTCTATTACTCGTCTTTTGTCGATAATTCCCGCGAATGCACGGATATCCTTCAATCATATGAATGCGAGCTCTGCTCGTGTGTTGTAAATGGGGCAAATAATTCAAAATGTTATTATGCGATCCAATCCCGCAATTGCATCGATTGCCGATTTGTTTACGACTGCGTCAATTGCCAAGACTGCTTCATGAGTTCGAACCTCCGCAACAAGCGATATGTTTTTCGCAATACACAGCTCACAAAAGAAGAATATGAAAACGCTCTCAATGAAGCTGATCCGTACTCCCGAAGCTCTATAAAAGTTCTTCTCCTTGAATTCAAGATCTGCATTGAAAAAGCGATTCATCGTTTCGCAAATATCTTGAAATCTGAAAATGTGACCGGCGATGATATTCAGAACAGCAAGAATGTTGCATCTTCATTTTTTATAAAAAATTCTGAAAATATTTCATACATGTGGCGCGGTCTTGATTACAAAGATAGCCGTGACGTGACAGCCGGACTGGGAGGAGAGCTTATTTATGAAGTGACTGTCGGAGGTCTTCCCTCAAACTCTTCAAAATTTTATCATCACTCTTCGACTAACAAAAATGTAGAATATTCCGTATTCTGCATGTCGTGCTCGAATGTGTTTGGTTGTGTGTCGCTTCGCAACAAGCAGTACTGTATTTTTAACATCCAATATTCTAAAGAAGAGTATTTTGAATTGAAAGAAAAAATTATCGCCCAGATGAAGGAAGTACCCTATGTTGATATAGAAGGCAGGACCTATTGTTATGGCGAATTTTTCCCTATTGAACTTTCTTTCTTCGCATACAATGATTCAATGGCATTCGAATCATTGAGACTTACTGAAGACTCGGCAAAAAAGGAAGGGTATCGGTGGAATGGTGAAGCAAAAAAAGAATATGCAGTTACTCTGCCATCTTCTTCGGTTCCGGATAGTGTAAAAAATACCGAAGACTCTATTGTCTCTGAAATCATTGAATGTGCCGCGAAAACAGCTCCAAATTGTACGAGTGCATTCAAAATTCTTCCTGAGGAATTAGTGATTTACCGAAAACTTAACATTCCTGTCCCGAATACTTGTCTTAATTGTAGGCATTACGAACGGCTTTCGTATCGTAATCCGTTCAAGCTCTGGCACCGCTCCTGCATGTGCAATAAAACCACCCATTTTCATGAGGAAAATCAGTGCAAAGTGGAATTTGAGACTTCATACGCCCCCGATAGATCAGAAAAAGTATTTTGTGAGCGTTGTTACCAGCAAGAAGTACTATAAAAAGCAGCAAGATATCCTGTTTTTTATGTAATATCATAAAATGATTTGGTAATCATACCCATATACGGGGTATAGGTACTATTCTCCCAAACTGGCTTTAGGTTTTGGCGTGAAAAAAGATAGTCAAATTCTTCATTGTTTTCAAACCGATACTCAAAGGGTTTAGGGAAACCTTTAGATGTTCTGATAAGCCGTATTGGGGTCAAGAAAGGCTCGTAGGAGGCTTTTGCAACGTATTTTGAGACGTAGGTTGCCAATCGGGGAGAGCCGTCAGTTTGGAGCAAATCAACGAAACCATATCCCCATAATTCGGAAAATTTACGTTCTTTTCTTTCTCTTCCGATTGATACGGTACGTTGACCCTTTTTGACATCACCCCACTCTTGCGACACTCCAAAGAGCAAACCATGAAAATGGATTCGTCCTTTTGGAGAGAGTTCGGGAACAAAGAGGGATTGAGACTTTGGAAATGAAATTGACAGCCTCCGTTGGAAGCGAGCGAGAGCAGAGGAACTAAAAAGGACATCTGAGGCACTACCTTGAAAGGTGAGCGTAATGAATAACGGAGCCCCAAGCTCCTCAATAGCAGATAGCAATCTCCGCAGACATATTCTCTTTGTCCGTCGAACACTATCGGAACGCCTAACGTTGAGAGGAAGCCCTTTTTCTCTGGTACTTGATACCCGACGAATGGAGGAAGGATTTTTTTGAGTTTTCGTGATTTCAATGACTTTTCCATACTTCCTATAAATAATCATGTTGTGGGGTTATTTTTATTAATTTACCTGTTATGTGGTTATATCAAGTCTAAGAATGCACCGTCTTTCTAAAACTACAGTCATGACCCTCAATACCATGAAACTCGCATACCAGCTCTCTATGCTTCAATGGTGCAGGTTTTCCCATAGGAATGTCCTGACGGGTGTCATAGAGGCTAACAAGCTCCCTATCTATAATCATAAAAGAGGGGACTAGATCGTATTTCTTCTTCTCTGGATCGTCCTCTCGATAATTTTGTACATTACGAATAAGTACAAGCCCCCAAATATGTTTAGGGTTAGGTTTAGTAGTAGAAATATCTCGACTACCCATTATTTTTGTAAGAGTACGAACACCAGAAATCATAAGACGAGCACGCTTGTCTATCATCGAGAAGTCTTGCGTATTTGCATAGATATCTATGCCACGCTTTCTGTATTGAGAAAGAAAACGCTTAAGCTCCGATGATAGTTCAGCAAAGTTACGCGAATCTAATTCAGTAGCAATTTCATCCCAAATTATGTCGCAATCTTGCAGTCTTACTATTTCAGAAGGGTCAGTAAAATACTTTAAATAACCTTCAGCTTTCTTTTCAAATTCATCAGAAAATCGAATATTAGAATATATCTCTCTCTTTATACCAGTCTGCTTAAACCATTTCTTATTGCGTTGAAGCAATCGAAAAGTTAATCGAGCTGTATAGAGTGATTTTCCCTGACCAGGAGCACCTTCTACAATTTCAAATTTAGCCATATTATTTAAAGAAATACTTAATCCGATAATAAATTCTTCTCAACCTAAAAAAAATTTTAAACATTTTATATATTCAACTTAATTGCGATGATAATAAGCCCAACAACTAGAAACAAAACAATTGCAATACTAAAGAGTAGGATAATCATCATCGTCATAAAGTATTTTTTTCTTATGCTGTCTGTACAAATAAAACACAATCCCTAAAACAATAATCCATAAAAGTGTATTCATATTATTTATTTACCCTTACCGCCAATTAATGGAACATGACCAAAGATCCATTTAAATGTTTTAAACCCGAATATGGCAATCTCAACAGTGAAAACTAAAGTCAGACAAGTAAGTAAAGTAGATATTGGAACAAGAGGATCAAGAATATGGAGATACCCACCTAAATTTGTTACTGCGGTATGAAAAGCAGTAGGGAAGCCAGTACCAGTAGGAAACAACCCAATAAGGAAAGTTAAGAAGCCATATAAACCATTTAATAAAATAGTAACCATACAATTAATCGTGAACCCTTAACAATATCCTGTAAATAAACATGCCTGTAAAAAACCATAGAAGATAACCTAATATGGTTTTAATAGTAGAAGAATAAGGAATAGCAGAAATCTGAGAAGCAGAAATAAAATTAATTGTTCCTAGAGCATCAGTATCGGCAGAAACAGCGTATTCCATAGAGCCAGTATTAGAAAATAATTCATCGTAAGCATTACCTATATCGTACACATATGAAAACGGTTCAGAGTTTGAAAGAGTAAGGGTAGAAAATTGATTCATTGATTCTTCAGTAGGGATAAAAGCCCAAGTAAAAGCAGACTTTACACAACCTAAAAACGAGAAAGAAGGATTAAGAAAAACTGTAGAAATATCATTAATAAAAGGATTACAAGAAACAGTTTCAGTATCACCAGGCACAATTTCAGTATCAGTTTTACCCAAATACCAGTTAAGATTATCAGGCCCACCGTCGTTAACATCAGCAGTCAACATACGCCACTCATCAGGAGTACCCGAATTATAGTTAACAGCTACACCACCAGTAAAACCAACGAGCATACGTTGCGTATAACCATGAGTATAATCACCATTCAAAGTATAATAATAATCTTCACCACCAGAGCCAATAAATCCATTCGTACCTGGCTGATTATTCATCATCACCAAATAGTGTCCTGCGGGAATAGTAAAAGGAGGTTGAGTAGGGTCTTCAGGATCATAGGCAGTACCACCATTTGTTTGAGAGATTGCATGATAGCGACAAGTACCGTCATTCATTACAGAGTTAGCAAAATACAAAGGGCCACCGAAAGGGAAGATAGTTACACCCACTTCAGCAGAGAAATAAGCAGAAGACTGGTCAAACATATCAGAATCAAGAGCATTTAAATCCATACCATCAGTTTTATACAAAATAAAAGAGTCGTAACCTGCCTGTTGTGGTACTCCTGTTAAATCACCGCACCACTTTCCAAAAGCTTCATCGTCATCAACAGCAAACTGATTATACTGAACACCAAAATAAGAAATATCAGTTTGCGTTGCTGTAAAATTATAGACACCCCACGCATACCGCCCTTGTTTATTTACTGTATTTTGAGTTGTATCTCTAGCACGCCCTCCCTCATAAGGGAAAGCAGTTTCAGCAGTAATACCCGAAAAGCCCATGTAAGTACGAGCCCCCTCAAAAGCAAATACCGAAGTCCAGCCACCGGCTTGGGAAATACAGAATGCGACTATAAAGAAGGAAATGATTTTTATAATTTTTTTTGTCATACAATTTTTAATTTAATTCGGAGCGAGGTCGTGCCCCCTCAAAGAGGGGAGCCCGACCCCGCTCAAAATGCGGGGGATTCTTAGTGAGTTGAACCCTTGACCTTTCTCCAACCGAAGCGGAAGACCAAGTATGCAACACCGATACCAATAATCGCGGTTAAGATGATCAAAAGCTGAGCACCATAATCGCCTACTGTATCTGTAATCAATGTACCCATATCTGCGGCTGTCATGATTTTTGTTTACTACTTAAATTAATAATGCTCGACTTCTAATTACTTCGTAGAACCTTTAACCTTCCTCCAACCGAAACGAAATACGAGATACGCTACACCGATACCGATAACTGCGGCCAAAATTAGGGCGAGTTGTGTTCCGTATGTTGTAGCTGTTCCAGTAACCAATGTACCCATAGCTGCTGCTGTCATATATTTTTTTTACAACTTAAATTAATAATGCCCGACCTTCCGATTTTTGTTATTTTTTAAAAAATGCGATTAATACCGAAAACGTACCACCAACCAATACCGCTGTTGCTACCACTGTAACTATTAATGTCTGTAATTCTGCAAGTGTCATCATGTTAGTGTGCAGGATTACGCATTAAACGGATTGCTTGACCAAGAAGAAGACAAGGGAAAAATATCAAAAAAAGAATTTGTGGTATAAGGGAAGTTATTATTTGATATGCTGTTGAATATTGATCGCTCATAAAACTTTCTTTACTAAATAATTAATAAGATACAACATACTAAAAAACAAAATCGTAGCTACAAAAAATTCAGCAAGCCAAATCAAAGGAGCAAGTGAAGAATAATCACACGTTTCGACAGCACCAGAAGTTGTACAAATTATTTCCATATTTTAATTCAATAATAATTTCCTAATGCCTCCATTCAACACATCATCGGGAAGTGATAACAGAGGCGTTAGAGCACTATTCGGAAACAGATTCAACACGTCCACGAGAATCGAAAGAAACATTCACAGACTTATACTCTTTGAACATTGTTTCAATATCTTTCAGGTTCAAGAAAGCATCAGTAGGGAAGTCAAGAGTCTCAAATTGAGCTTTTGGCATGAAAGGCTCTACCACCTCACCTTTCTCAGAAAGACCAGAAACTTTTACCCACTCTCGGCCATCTTTTCCCTTAATATCAACCTTAGATAATACGAGTAATCGCATATATTTTTATATTGATTTATTATTATTTATTAATATCGACTATCTCACTAAGTTACGAAAGAAGGCGACTCTCATTGAGTCGCCTTGACTAGCAACTGGGGAGTTGCTACATTATATTATAGGAGTGTCGCACAATATATCTTTTACGACACTGAACTAAGTAAAATAAACTATACTCTATCTACCAAACTCCTTCTCTAATAAGGTCAGGTATCAATTCTTCTTGTGTGTGAGTTATCATCGGTTATTTTTTATTAATAATAAAAAAAGTAGCAATATTGCAGCTACTTTCGTCCTCCTATATTTATTGAATTTATCTATACTTAATTTATAAGAATAGCTCCCCTTTTTCTTTCCAACTCCTAATTCTATTGTTGATTCCTACCTCAGCATCATACACACCTGTTGGATCAAATAAATACGACGGGATAATTTCTTGTATGTCCCTTATATGACTCGGACAGTCATCAAAGAACGCCATATTTTTACCTCGTACCCCTCCCTCTATAAATTCTTTTTTGGAAAGTTTTTTGTGATACTTCCCATTTATGTATTGCCATACACAGTGTATGCCAGTGATACAGTTTGGTGTATGTTTCTGAAAAAGTGAACGGATAACTGGCAAACTTGAATGAGGTCTAGCAGTATTTGCCCAAATGCTATATTTTTTTGATAACTTAGTTATAACTTCGGGCATATCTTCAAATGGCTCAATAGCTTCATGTTTTTCATGTGAATCCAGAAAGTATTCACTGAATTTTTTACTGATTGAATCAGGTGTTAATTCCAAGCAAAGTTCAGGTTTATACCTTGCTAAAATAACTTCAAATGAAGGGTTATTATAGAAATCTGCTATAACTGCTTTAATTCCAAATAGCTCGTTAAAGGCTTCAAGCATAAGCGGGTTACTGTCAAACATTGTGTTATCAACGTCAAAAAACAGATTTGGTTTATTGTACATAGTTAGTTAATTTTTTATTAATATACAATATAAAATTATATTTGTAAATAAACCATTAGGTATAATAAATCAGAATATGATATAGTCGATATAAACTAAAAACTGAAAAAGATGAAAACAGAAATTCTAAATATCTTTGTATGTAAAGACAAAGGAGAGCCTATGTATTCCCTTGAATACGTAGAAGCCTTAAAGGGTCTAGGGCTTGCTGGGGATCGCTATGCGCTTGGTAAAGGTGCATATTCAAGCAATAACCCGACTAAAAGACAAGTTACTTTTATAGCCCAAGAGGCCATAGAAGAAGCAAACAGACAATTGAAAGTCCTATTTCTGCCAGAGGAAACACGAAGAAATATTGTTACCAAAGGAGTTGATTTGAATTCACTCGTTGGTAAAATGTTTCAGATTGGAAGTGTTGTGTTTAAAGGGACAGAACTCTGTGATCCTTGCAAACGCCCAGCATCTCTTGCAAGGAAAGAAAATTTTAAAGAAGCGTTTGATAATAAAGGGGGTCTGCGTGCCGAAGTTATCTCTGGAGGGATGATCACGGTTGGTGAAATGACTCTAAAGGTTATTGAATAATTTTTATACGAAGATATTACACCCCTCTGCTTGTGCAGAGGGTTTTTTTATTTTATATAGTAAAAAATACCTATTACTTTTTCAAGTAACAGGTATCTGTAATATTTTTTTTAAGCAAAGAATTATCCCACCTTCTGGTGGTCTCGGTAGATAATGGTTGGTTTAGGTAATGCTATCTTCATACCCAAAAAAGACAAAATAGCGACTTTATCCCCTCTCATATCACTTTTTTGAATATCTTTACCAAGGTAGATCAAAACGCATTCATTTTCCTTATCAAATTTACCATTGAATTTTCCGAAAGGAACCCGGCCTATCCTTAGCTCAAATTCGTAGATAACATCAGAAAAAAGGTTTGGAAGATAAGAAGTAGGCAAAAATATCACTCTCTCGTCACCATGGCCTTCACACTGCCATTTGATGTTTTCATTGGTGTCTCTGAAAAGATATGGATTTTTGAATGGGATTTTTGTTGCCCCGATACCAATCACAATTTCCTTATCCACTGTACTTGCGTATTTTCGCAGATGGATTTGGAGGGTATTTTTTGATATCTTGCTGTATCCGATTTCTTGTCCATTCAGTGTTACAAGTGGTTCAAGCTTTGGTATGATGTTATCGGCCAAATTTAAATGAAAAGAAAATACAGTTTCAGTTGGTTCAAACCCCAATATTCTGTAGGATTGTTTTGCATCCAAAACCAATTTTTTCAATTCAGCTTTTTCGAACTCAAGTTGAGTATTTAACTTCTCAAGTTTCTCATCAAGTTTCTTACGCATTCTTCTTTCAAAGTAGTTAAGAATCTTGATGTCGTAGCCTTTTTTGTAGGCAAATCTTGCCATAGTAGCTATTGAAAGAATGGGTATCGCTATAAAAATACATGTAAGCAGGCCTATTTGTGCCCACTGATCAAGGGATTTCATATAAGCGACTACATCGCTTTGGAATACCCATAACGGGATCCTTGCGAGGAAGTATCCGATTATTATGGAAATTAATAATATGATTCTCCTTGCGTTGGTACGGTTGTACATAGTAGTAAGTCCTTGCTTTCTCATTGTTTGTTTTTAAAATGTTATAGATCTGGTTTAGGAATTTATACCATAATGACATATTTAAAATAAAAGTCAATATTAACAACAAAAGAAGATCTTCGATTAGAGCCGTATCATTTTGTTGTAAAACTTCTCCAGAATTTGGTAAAATAAGGGTATAAATACAGACAGTAATTATTAACTAATAAATATAAAATATATGTTATCTATAAATATTCTAGCAGTTATCGTAGCAGCAGCAGCAAATTTTATCCTCGGTTTTCTATTTCATGGTCCCCTATTTGGCAAATTATGGATGAAGCTTGCAAATATTCACCCTACAGGCAATGAAAAACTTTCTGATATGGTTCCTCAAATGCTAAAGAATTTCTTGGCAAATATTTTATGTGCCTATGTTTTGGCAATGTTTATCTATATTATCTCAAGTTATTATAATAATGTCGGAAATGTAATTGGTGGGATGGGAATTGCATTCTGGGCATGGCTCGGCTTCCTAGTAACTTCTACATCTATGGATGTTATCTGGATGGGTAAATCTAAAAAACTTTGGCTTTTTGAAGCCATTGCATCACTCGTTTCATTGTTAGCTATGGGTGCAATATTAGCTGCTTGGTAAAATTATCTTTTTTTACGGTGAGCTTTCTTTATTTTCCAATAAATATCTTCTGATCCTGCGTCAGTATTTTCATCTCTATTTTTAAATAGATGAGCCGGGTATTTTTTCTTTACCTGCTCTAGTTTATTTAATAATACTTTTCCAGTATCTAAATCTAAAAGCACGCTCATATTAAAACAATAAATTAGTACATCGGATAATTCTTTTTGGATCTGTTTTAATTTCTCTTTATCTTTTTTTACTTCTTCTAGGGTGGGATTAGTCCATTGAAATAGTTCAAGTAGTTCTGCAGACTCTATCGAAATAGATTTAGCAACATCGCCAGGTCGTAGTTTGTCCCAGCTTCTTTCTTCTAGATATTTCTTTACTTCTTTCTCGTATTTTTTCACCTATATATTATATCAAATAAATAAAAAAGGTCGGTATTACATCCAATTATGTTTAGGATGCAATACCGACCCTGTTGTAGCTTTAACCATATATAGATGACCTTGAGTTGATCATTTTATGGTATGCTTCATCCCTTTTTCTTTGCTTCGCAATCCTTTTTTTCTTAGCTCGGATGTCCGAAGCTATCCATCTGAGGACTTTCTTCTTTACATTAGACATTCGCATAGTTAGAAGATTTAATTGTTTTGAAATCAATATTCCATTACCTTCCTCATGTAATGCTTTTGGTCTGATAAGAAATCAGGCAACATCCCATTATGGTCTTTTATGTTCTGGATTACGGCTGCCACAGACCATTGAACAGCATAGGACAAAAGCACTATGGCAATACCTACATCCTCTGGAGCTTTTAATCCAGAAATAGATGCCTGGTATTGCGTACCATCCGGGAGGGTTATTGTAACACTTCCTGCAAATTGCATCTTATCGGGATCTTCGCTGTTTTGTGATGCAGCATGGCCAAGTGTGGCAGATCTCACGGCTTTTTCCACAGAGAAAAATTGTGCAGCTTCTGATGGTTTTTGAATGGATTGGAACATAAGGTTTCTGGTTCCTATCTCCCTTATCATTATTTGAACACCGGTCCTTTCTTTGTCGTCAGGACGGATTTCTTTAGAGAGATTGGTTATTTCATTAAATAAGGAGTTAGCAAGAACTGCTATTGGCTCCCAGTGTGCAGCAAAATTAGGTTTCATATGTCATTTTTTAGTTAAACAAAAGAGACTCCAAAAAATCTACTTTGTTTAACTAAAAAATCTTAATATCGAAGGACTATTTTATAGCAATGATAATATCATATTTTATTAATTTGTCAATCTTTATTTTATACAAAAAATAGGCTCTTATATAAATAAGTCCTATTTCCTATCGCCTCTTGAGCCTTATGTAGTTTTCCATTCCTACTGACCAATAAATTTGTTTTCTAAATTCCTTCCTCGCTTTCTTTTTATTGGCTTTATTTTTTTTAACTTTCTTAAGCCCTTTGTCCCATTTCTTTTTTGAGTGTTTCTTCCGTTTTTTCTTACCCATCTTAAAGAATTTTTGGTTGTCAATTACTGTGTATTTTGCACTAAAAAATATATAAGTCAATTATATAAAAATTTAGCCGGGTATGAAAATACCCGGCCTATTTGAATGCTTTGTGGCATTATGCACTTTCTTTCAGCAATTCTTTGCCAAACTGTACCAGAATCGTTTTGCATGATTTTGGTATGATGTGCAATTTACCATTAACATCTAATTTCTTCTTGTTCCGGAGCTCCTGGATTGGCCGGTAGAAAATCTTTGAAAGGAGGTTGCTTTTTAATTCATGGGCGTTAGGCATGTGGTAAACATGAAAAAGCATGTTGCCAATCTGGAACTGCGTTTTTTCCTGCATCGGGATAATAGTTCCAAAGCAGTTTTCAACTGCAACCAGGAAAAGCTCATCTTTCTTTAAACGGCCGTTGAGGATCATGTTGTGCTTGTAAACCGGCAGAGTTACTATACTCCCCTTGTGTTTTCGGGAGTATTTTGTAGTTAAGGCCATTTTCTTGGTTGTTGTTAAAAGAAATAACACAACCTGAAAATCAGCTTTCACTGACACTTTGCCTTTTTTCCTCTGGGCAGTTGTTTTACTGGTGGGTTTTTTCTTTTCACCCTTGATGTTTCTTACTTTTACTTTGGACTCTTTGTTGTTTCCAGATGTCCTTCCTGCGGGGTTTGATTTAACTAACGTCATAGTCGTGATGGGTTGGTTTGAAGTGAAGAAATTAAATTATCAAAGTACACAAAATTGCATACTCCTTAAGGGTATTTATACATGTTTAGACTTTATCTGTCAATTGGTTTAACTAACAAAAGTAAGTGCAAAACCTTTTGCACTAGCACGGCCTGTACGGCCTATACGGTGAACGTATGTATCATAAGTCTGAGGTATTTCGTAATTTATGACGTGAGTTACATCTGGGATATCAAGTCCTCTGGCAGCGACGTCAGTTGCAACTAGTATGTTTATATTGTTCTCCTTAAAGCTCTTTAGAGTCCTTTGGCGCTCATTGTGGCGCTTGTCGCCATGGATACTTCCAGCCTTGAATCCCCTTTTTATAAGTTCATTTGAAAGTTTTTCCACTGCATGCTTCATTTCTGAGAATATTAAAACTTTTTTAAACTCGTCACTTTTTTCTAGGAGTTCAGACAAGACATCAATTTTCTCTACACCACGTGCGACTCGAATAATATCTTGCTCGACATTTTTTGATGTGTCGCGAGTCTTTACCATTACATGTACTGGGTCTTTTCCAAATTGTTCAATTAATTTTTCAATTGGTTTTGGAAGTGTTGCTGAGAAGAAAAATCCTTGGCGATCTTTTGGAGTTTTCTCAAGTAAAAATGTAATGTCATCGACGAATCCCATATCAAGCATTCGATCAGCTTCATCAAGCACAATACTGCGAGTATCAGATAGATCAAGTTCTTTGCGCTTTACAAGATCAAGAAGTCTGCCTGGTGTACCTATCACTACGTTGCAACCTCTACGTAAGTTTTTTATCTGTGCAAATATTGGAGCCCCTCCCACACAAGATACTGACCACATCTTCATCCCTTTTGTAAATTCAATAAATTCCTTTTCAATTTGAAGCGCAAGCTCACGAGTAGGTGCGATTATTATTGCAGTTTCTTTGCTGTCTTTTAGTATTTTATTAATTATTGGTATTAAGAATGCTGCAGTTTTTCCAGTGCCAGTATTTGCAATACCTAAAATATCACGGCCTTCAAGCGCATGAGGAATTGACTTGTCTTGGATTGGACTTGGATAGATATATTGTTTGTTTGCAATTGCAGTCTTTAGTCGCTCATCTATCGCAAAATCAGAAAATGTATGAGTTGGAAGATATATTTCTTCCTTTTCTATAATTGTTGCTTTACTAATAAATCGAGAAACATCTATTCTTTCAAATAAGCTTTTCTTTTTACTACCCCCACGTCTTCGATTACCACCACCAAATGCTGGTCGAGCTGCCCCTCCGTGTGGACGATGACTGTTGTATGAAGGTTTCCCACTAAAGGAAGGTTTGTGTGATGTACTAGTACCAGATCTTGCTCCAGATTTATAACTTGACGCGCGACCTGAAGAATGAGCACCTCCACTATTTGGACGACTAGAATAGGCCTTTTTCGGGCCAGATGAATATGAAGCTCTCTTAGAGCTTGGTTTGCTATATGTAGCCATAATTAAATTTTACGTGTTTCAAAAAATAAATAATTGCCCGAGTGGGCAAAAGATTGAAACACTTATATACACGCACTTAGGAGTATTTCAACTAGGAAAGTTTAGCACTTATACCTTATTTTGTCAACATTTTCGTTGTTTTAGGTAAATAATCTTTGACAAATAATTATAGATATTGTAGTATGTAAGAACATAAGGTCTATCGAGAAAAGAGTCGATTTTTTACACATTTATCTTATTTTTAGCAACTTATAACAATCAAAATCAATGACTGGCTCAATCAAAAAGCTTACTGACAAAGGTTTCGGTTTCATCACAGCAGAAGGACTTGCGAAGGATTTATTCTTCCACAGTAATTCTCTTGTAAACGTATCATTCGATGAACTACGTGAAGGTGACGCTGTTACTTTCGATACAGAAGAAACTGCAAAGGGACCTAGTGCTGTAAACGTACAGCGCGCATAGGCCTGCCTGCGCAGTCAGGCGACTTAACAAAACACCCCCGACTATAAAGTCGGGGGTGTTTTGTATTTACTTCTTCTTTGCAGCCTTTGGCTTTTTCTTTTCTTTACGTGCACCCATTCCTTTTGCCATATATTTTTATTTTTTCTATTAATAATATATTTATATTGTACCACTTTTTTTATTACAAATTAATATAGTATAATATTTGCATGGAAGAAGAAGGAGAT